>JGI11944J13513_1000639_pt1 | contig 32156 bp, 37 predicted proteins | sample TerdegcoTASludge_FD_13513 | JGI IMG/M metagenome (IMG submission 13513) | reverse complement strand
ATTTTTTATAGCCATTATCCTGATTTTTTCTACACTAGCGACATTTAGTTCCATATCTACTTCATATCAGCAAGTAGTGGATTTAGGATATTGGGGAATCCCAGATGATCTTAAAGAAGCTTCAGAATGGTTTAATAAATATGAAAAAAGGGAGAATCTAACAATATTTTCAGATTATGGAGTATCCATTGGATGGTATACTCAAAGAAATATATTATTAATGCCAGAATATACAAAGGAAGAAGCATTTCAACATCATCTTGACAAATATAAGGCTGATTATTTTATAGCTATTCACTTTGGAAAAGGTCAATTTAATAAAACTTATGATCATGTAGCCCAATTTGGTACTGTAAATATTTTTAAACGAAAAAATAATGCCACTCAAGATAAAAACAGAGTGAACGTGCTCCTTATTGGAAAAGATATTAATAATTATATTGAAAATGTATTGGATTATCAAAAATATTATGTAATATCTAAAAAAAATTATCTTCATCCCGATTATATGTTCGATACCTCCTATACATATATAGATGATTATAGTTTAGAAGAATTAAAAAAATATCCTATAATACTTTTATATAATTTTAGATGGCATGATGATAAAAAAGCAGAAAATTTGTTAAAAGAGTATGTTAAATCGGGCGGGACTGTGATTATAGATGCTTCGAGAAATTCTGTAAGTTTTTCTTATAATTTAGATGATAGAATATTTTTGGACACTTTAATTATTAGAAAAAGTGTTAGAGAATATCCTGATATTAAAATTATTAACAATACCTACTTTAATGAATCAAATCCCATATTTTCAAAATTTTTAACTGAAACTGGTCAGGAATGGCAAGGAACTACATATAAAAGCTTACCATTCACAGCTAATAAAATAAACAGCATGGTTACAGTAGATGGGAATACATTAGTTGGTATTCAAAAAATAGGAAAAGGAAAAATCATTTGGGTTGGATATAACTTATTTTTCCATGCTTTTTATTATAATAACACTATTGAAAAAGAGATGGTAAAAGATATATTTTCTCTATATACTAAGAATTGATCTTCAAAGGAAAGTTAATTTATGAATTTAAAAGTTATTCTTGCCAAAAGAGACAAATTAATCAAACTTACCATATCTCTTTTAATATTAATCTTTTTATTCAATTTTATTGACTTTAAACTATTTTTTGATAGTATTAAAAATGTAAATCAGTTATTCCTTTTGGCCCTTCTGTTTGTGCCATTGAATATTTTGCTTCGAGCTTACAGATGGAAGATAATTCTAAATCATTACATCAAAATTGTATCTATTAAAGATTCATTTGTACTTAATCTTGTAGGTATTGCTTTAAATATATTTTTACCTGCTAGTTTTGGTGATGTCGCAAAATCTTACTATGGTTACAAATGGCATGGATATAAAGAAGAAATGTTGTCATCCAGCATATTAGATAAATTTTTGGCTCTTTTTTCAGTCTTTATTATTGGTAGTTTAACATCGTTTTTAATAGGATTATATGTATATTCTACATTATCTATAATTTTATCTGTGTTAATGGGAATTACAATATTCTATCCAAAAATAGTTCCCTGGAGCATATTAAATAAGATAACATCTTATTTTATTAAACAGGAGCTAAATGAAAAGAAATTGAAGTTTGCGTTTAATGTTTCAAATAAAATCAAAATCTATTCCTTGTCTATATCGTTGTTGGCATGGTTATTGTTATATTTACAATTTTATTTAATATGTTTATCTTTTTCTATTGAAATTAGTTTTATTTACATCCTAGCAGTATCACCATTAATGAATATAGCTCTATTGTTTCCTTTTACAATTAATGGATTGGGAACGGGGGAAGCTATGGTAACATACCTTTTTAGTATTATTAACATATCCCCTACATTGGCTGTATTGGTTTCTTTAGTTTCACAGATAGTAAATGCCATAATACCAGGAATTTTTGGATTTTTCTTTATTTTAAGGAAATGATTTTTATCTGGTTTCTCATATATTCCATTGGAGTTGAAAAAAATTGAAAGTTTGTATTGTTCCATCTATGTTCCCGAAATATCTAGGGGATTATTATGGTTCCTTTGTTTTTGAAGAAGTTGTTAAACTAGTAGAAAATGAAAATGAAATTCATGTTATTACTCAACACAATTCTGGAATTCCTTATGAAGAATTTATGGAAGGAATTCATGTTCATAGGTTCAAATGGTTAAAACCTAAAAAATTTAAAGCTCTTGTACATTTTACTGGATTTATTGACTATTTAAGATTAATTACATACTTATTTTCTTTATTTTTCTCTTTGATGATTTTGATGAAAAGATATGATTTTGATGTTATTCATGCTCATTCAGTTATTCCAACAGGATTTATCGCATCAATTGTATCTAAACTATTTAATAAACCTTTAATAATAACAGTACATGGAATGGATATTAATAATTTCTTAGGGAATTTTCTCATGTTAAAGTTAATAGTCTTTTCTTTGAATTTATCTAATAATATCATTACAGTAAGTAAAGACCTATATGAAAAAATAATACAGTTGGGTGTAGATAAGGATAAAATAATAATTTTAAGAAATGCAATTGATATAAAAAGATTTAAACCAAAAAAGAATAAACAAATCAGGAAAAAATTCAAAATTGATCCTGAAGATAAATTAATTTTATTTGTTGGGTATTTAGACAAATTTAAAGGTATTTTTGAGGTTGTTGAATCATTTAATATATTAAAATCTAAATATAAAAATTTAAAATTAATGTTTGTAGGTAAAGGACCAAAAAAGATGGAAATACAAAAAATTGTTTCAAAAAATAAAATGGAAGATGATGTTATTTTCACTGGGCAAGTTAAGCCTAAAAAAATTCAAGATTATTATCAGGCTGCTGATTTTTTCGTTTTACCATCCTATTCTGAGGGAGGAGGTCCTCCATTAGTTGTCTTAGAAGCTATGGGATGCGGAATTCCTGTAGTAGTTAGTGATGTTGGTGGCATTCCTGAAGTATTGGAAGATGGAAAAAATTGTTTTTTAGTGCCTCCTCAAAACATTGAAATATTAACCGAGAAATTGGGAAAACTTATTGAGGATGAAGAATTATCCAAAAAATTTTCAATTAAATCGGTTGAATTAGTTCGTAATTATTTTGATATTAACAAAAAAATTATAAAATTGCTTAAAATTTATGGAGAAACATCCTAATTTTCATTTTTTTATTAAATATCTTTTTAATAATTTGTTCTCTTTTTGAATAATATAAAGTTCCCTTTTCAAATTACTTATTTGGGTTGCCACAAATCCGAAAATTAATATTTGAATACCTGAAATTATCATTAAGACCATAAACAACATTAATGGTCTGTTAGGATCAAGAGAACCGTTTAAATATTGGTTAAATAAGTAAATTGCACTTATAATCCCTATAATTAGCATGAAAAACCCAATAAATCCAAATAATATCATTGGTTTTTCATAGAATGAAAATAATAAATGGGAAATGGTGGTTGCTCTAAATTTTAGCTTTGACTCCCCCAATTTTCTCCCCTTTAAAACAGCAGGTATTTCCTTAAATTTATACCTTGTAGCACTGGCTTTGGATAGGATTTCAAGGTTAATGGCTGTACCACTTGATTCTAAATCAAGAGAATCAAGAACATCTTTTCTATATGCTCTTAAGATTCCAGTGACAGTACTTAAATTTTCATCCATGGAAAATCCTACGAATTTGTTTGCCATTTTACTTATAAAAAGTCTAAAAAATGGCACTTCTTCAACTGTTCCTCCAGCCATGTAAGGAGAACCAACCACTATGTCTATTGTTTCATCCTTTTCAAGCTCTTTTACCAGTAAGGGAATATGATTGGGAGAATAACTAAGATCAGCATCTATTGTTACAATTATATCGTATTTAGCTTTTTCAAAACCAGTCCTTAACGCATAACCCATTCCCAAGTTAGTTTGATGTTTTAGTACTTTTACATGTTGATTATTAGATGAAAATTTCTCTGCCAGTTCATAAGTCTGGTCTTTACTACCATCATCTACAACCAAAATTTCATAATCATCATAATTTTGTAGAACTGCTGCAATTTCAGCCAGAGTTTTTGTAACATTTTCCTCCTCATTATACATGGGAATGATTATTGATAGTTTCATGGTACTAATTGAGAAAGAATTATAAATATACTTTGCTAATCTTTGTATAATGAAAATATTAACCATACTTGGAACTAGACCCGAAATTATTAAATTATCTCCACTAATCCCATTGTTGGATAAAGAATTTGAACACACAATAGTCCATACTGGACAACATTACTCTTATCAGATGGATAAAATATTTTTTGAGGAATTGGAGTTAAGGGACTGTGAATATATTCTAAATGTAGGTTCTAGTACTCATGCCAAACAAACAGCAAATATGATGGTTAAAATAGAAAAAGTTCTGATAAAAGAAAAACCGGATATTATTGTTGTTCAAGGTGATACTAACTCAACACTTGCTGGTGCCCTTACTGCATCAAAAATGAACATTCCTGTAGTTCACGTTGAAGCGGGGTGCAGGTCATTTGATAAAAGCATGCCCGAGGAGATAAATCGTATAATAACTGATCATTGTTCTGATCTTTTGTTTGCACCTGATAATCAAGCTTTTAAAAATCTAATTAATGAAGGTATTAATGAAAATCAAATTTATATAGTGGGAAACACTTCGATTGATGCTTGCATACGTATCATGGAAATATCTAGTTATGATATATTAAAGAAATTAAATTTAGAGAAAAATGAATTTGCTTTACTAACCATTCATCGCCAGGAAAATACCGAACATGAAAAATTAAAGGATATTTTAAAGGCTATAAACGAAATTTCAGAAAAAATGAAAATTGTATTTCCAATTCATCACAGAACAAAGAAAGTGATTGATAATTATAACATTAAATTATCTGAAAATATCATTTTAACTCCGCCTTTGGGTTACAAGGATTTTGTTGGTTTACTATTTAATTCAAAATTAGTCATGACTGATTCTGGAGGTATCCAGGAAGAAGCAGCTGTTTTAAATGTTCCTTGTCTGATTTTAAGAGATAATACTGAATGGGGGTATCTGGTTGAGATTGGAAAAAACATGTTAATTGGTTCCAATTACAATAAGATAATGGAAAAAGTAGAGGTTTTAATGAATAATAAGACACTTTTAGATAATATGAGAAATATTAGAGCACCAATAAAAGTTGGCGCAGCTAAAAAAATTGTTAATATATTAATGGAAGTCAATACTAATTTATAGGCCTATTGCTTTGAAAATAAAACCTTCATTAGTCACATCTTCTGGTTTGAATATACGCCTACCATCTACAAAAATACATTTATTAGCTACATCATTTCTCACTTTATTCAAATCCAGCTTTTTGAATTCTTCATGTCCAGTTGCGATGATTATGCAATCTACTTCTTTCAAGCATTCATACATGTCATTGTAATGTTCAACATTTAGATTAGTAACCTGGCTTATGTAAGGATCAAAAGTCTTAATTTTTAAATTATATTTATCTAAATAATTAATTATGTCTTTAGATGGTGAATATCTGTAATCATCTGTATTTTCCTTGTACGAAACTCCTAAAATACCTATAGTTGATCCTTCAAGATCTTTCCCTGCTTCTTTTAACCCCTCTTTTACAAGATCTACTACATGCTGTGGCATAAAGTCATTTATTTTACGGGCATTTTCAAGCAGATTAACATCCAATCCTATTTTTTTGGCTTCATCAATTAGATAATAGGGATCCATAGGTATACAGTGGCCTCCTACACCTGCACCTGGCCTTAAAATGTTACAAAATGGTTGTGTATTGGCAACATCTATAATTTCCATAACATCTATTCCTAATTTTCCAGATATTAATGCCAGTTCATTGGCAAAGGCTATGTTAATGTCACGGTAAGTGTTTTCCACAACTTTTTCCATTTCTGCGGTCTTAGGATTTTTAACAGTTATAACACCCTTTTCATTTATGAAACTGTACAGTGCTGAGGCAATTTCAGTACTCTTTTTATCAATACCACCCACAATCTTAGGATAGTTTTTTCTTATATCATCCACTACCTGGGGTGATTGTACTCTCTCTGGACAAAAAGCCAGGCCAAAATCTGCACATGCTTTAAGGCCACTTTCCCGCTCTAGAGTATCTTTAACTATTCCTTCAGTTGTACCTGGAGGTACTGTACTTTCAATTATTACAATACTTCCTTTTTTAAGGCCTTTTCCTACAAATTCAGCCGCTTTCTCGACTGCTGTAATATTTGGCTCTTTGTCAGTGCTTATAAGAGTGGGTACAACCATTATGATTATATCACTGTCTTTTGCAGCTCCTGTTGAATCAGTGACGGCTTTGAATTTACCATTTTCAATACATTTTTTTAGTAATTCAGGAACTTTAGGTTCATAGTGTGGTAAAATTCCTTTGTTCAATAGTTCAACTGTTTTCAGGTTAATGTCCACGCCAGTAACGTTTAATCCACTATCTGCAAAAACAAGTGCCAGAGGTAAACCTACTTTACCTAAACCAACCACCATAATTTTTAAATTTGAGTTTTGTAACGATTTTTTTATTAAATCATTATCCATTTCCATAAGATTCATAATATCACCTGTAATGTTAAATTTTCATACTATTGACTTTTTCTATTGATAATATATTTAATAATGGGATTAAAAGGATTAAAAAAGAAGAAAATTTTTTTAAAAATTAACCTATTCTGTTAGGTACTTTAAGGTAGGGAGGAAGTGGTTTTATTCGGGCTGGTGCCCCTATAGCAAGATACCATGGTGGAACGCTTCGAGTTACAATTGCACCTGCAGCAACCATGGCTCCTTCACCTACTTCCACGCTTGATAAAAATGTGGAATTTGCACCAATGGACGCTCCTCTACGTATAATGGGACCTTTAAGTTTATAATCAACTCGAATAGGGTATTTGTCATTAGTAAAACATGCACAAGGACCGATAAATACATTATCTTCTATTAAAACATTGGTAGGTATGTATACATTGGATTGGATACTTACATTATTTCCTATTCTGCAGTGACCTTCTATCACTGAATTAGTACCTATTAATACATCATCACCGATTACTGTTTTTTCACGAACTATAACGTTGTGACCGGTTCTGAAGTTATTTCCTATTTTTACATCGTCATAAATAATGGAATTAGATCGTATAAGTGAATTTTTTCCTATAAGGGGAGATTTGCTTCCTTTCTTATATTTAACACCAATATCTACATTTTCAGTATTTTCAGTTCTAACTGGTATTTTGGTGTTTTCATTTTTGAAGAAAAATTCTCTGAAACTTGACATTATTTACCCCTTCTTTTTATTAGATTTATATGGTTAAATAGGTTTCCAATATGAAATATGGCATTGGTCACACTTACACCTATATCAGTTTTGGCATCTTTAACTCCATTTTTAAATCCATTTACAGGTCCTTCCACTTTCCAATCTGCAGGTTCATTTAAAACATGTAAAAATGCGGATAGTCTAAAGCAGAATATTATTAATCTGTATATTGGTAGTAATAAAACATAATGGAATGATTCTTCAATTTTTTCCTGAGTAGCGGGATTAGAATGATGGTATGCAAACAATATAACAACAGAATCAATGAAAACATAGAACAGGTACATTAAAAGAGCTACTAATGGTAATATTGATATATAAAGCCCTAAAATAGGGAACATCAATAATATAAATACCCATATTATCCTGGGAAAGGCAATGGTGTGATCAATAAATAAGATTCTGGGAAGTCCCAGTAAATCGTAGTATTTGAAGGTCTTTTTTTTCAATGTTTTTATGTAATTAGTAATTTTGGATTTGATATAGGAACCTGCCAGATTTATGAGTTTAGGGTCTCTTTGATCTTTTATAATTCCCAAAATATCTTTTAAAGTTTCCTGATCTAGGCGAGGTTCTTCCTGACGCATTGCTGCAACTTCCAGCTGCCCCCGAGACCATCTAACTCTCTGAGAATAGAGGGTGTCATAATCAGTTATAGCATCTGCAAAGGCAACTGCATCCGGAACATTAACTATTTTGATCTTCTTTTTATGAAGCATCATGGTTGCGTGCATGTCTTCAGAAACAGTTACTGGCCAGTATCCTCCGATTTTTCCGATAATATTTCTTCTAAATGCTGAAAAAGCTCCGGACATTGTATAAATTGAATATACAAATGATTGATAGCTTCTTTCAAAGTTGAAAGAGCTCAAATATTCTAAAAATTCTGATTTAGAAAAGAACATTTTCATAAAATCGTCTTTTTTTGTTTCATCCCACTGTATTTCTATGTATCCGGTGGCTGCTCCTACTAATGGGTTTTCAATGAAAGGTTTTGCAATATTTATCAGTGCACTGCTAGCAATTTTTATGTCGGCGTCAATGGTTACTATTATTTCGCCTTGGGTTTGTTTTATTCCTGTATTTAAGGTGTGAACTTTACCTGTATGACCTTTTTCAATAATTTTAATTTCTTTTCCATGAATAATGGCATCAACCTGACATCTTTTAACAATATTTACAGTCTCATCCGTAGAGCCGTCGTCAACAACTATCAATTCCAATTTATTTTTAGGATAATCACTTTCTATCAATGAAATTAAAGATTTTTGAATATTAGCTTCTTCGTTATGGGCTGGTATTACCACACTCATTTTTGGCAGAAGATCCACGTTAACTGGTGTTTTATCTAGTTTTAGAATAGATTTACGGGATAAGTATAATTTTATTGGTATTAAAAGTCCGTCAATTAATACGGCTATTAATATCCAGGTCGTCCAGACCATTAAACTTACCCAAAGGGGATCTTCCATTAAAAACACCTATTATTCAAATTTGCCTGATTTTATCTTGTCTCGTACAATGTCCAGTGTGGGTCTGGTTAAGAGATACCAGTACAGAACCACCACAAACGCAAAAAATATTAATTTACCCACTATAGCATGGGCAAAGTACAGGGAAGTTTTTCCAAATATATTAACAATATATACTATACTTAACATCCTAATTAAATTTGCCACATAAGTTATAGCAATCCCTATAAATGCAAATTTAAATTTTCTACTCCAACTGTAACCGGGATAGAGTAATAATAAGCCTGCAAGAACACTAATTTCTATTATGGATGAGCATTCGAATCCAATCCCAAATATACTCCACCCTGTTGGATCTGGGAAGATGAATGCATTGGGAGGTAAAAAATTAGAGGGAATACCCAAAAAGGATGCAATGTAAGCAATGTTTAAGGCTTCTATCCCCATAAGATAATTGTCATATCCAGTTAGAATAAGGAATGAGATAATGAATGAAACTACAGCTATTGCTCCAGCAGCGTAAAATGTCAGCCACCATCTTTTTTTTCGAGCCAGTGCTGCTATAGCCATTAAAAACCCAGCGATAGCTACTATGAACCAGGGCGAAGGTACTGAGTAAAAAGTAGTAACTCTAGTAACATGACCAATGCGACCCCAACTGGTTCTATAAGTCCAATAAGCTCTTATAGTATAGGTACCTTCCGATGGAAAATCTTCGTTATCTGTATTCCAGGTATAAGTATAATCACGGTTCTGGTTGTCTAATCTAGGCACGTTATATGTAATACTTTTACTATAACTACCACGGGTTATGGTGAGAGTGCATTGACTTGGTCGTATATATTCTCCACCACCACTCATATGATTAGTACATATAAATTGTATAGGACCTTGAGTTTCATATGGGGCCCCAACTGGAGTTAATTCTGTAATTGAACCATGGGCTGCAGCATTTACAGGATTCGCCAGTAAAGATATTGCACTTATTAATGCTATAAATAAAATAAAATATTTTATTTTCACTTAAACACCGTTTTGTATAAATTTATGTTATAATGGTTTATTTTTTCTTATTGTTATTATATATAAGTTCATAAATTATTTTTAGAATACTGATGATAAATCATAATTAAATTAGTAAATAATAGGAATGAGAGATTTGAAATTTAGGGAAGAATCAATTGTCAAAAAAATTGCTAAAATAAGGAGTGAAATTGGACATAAACCAGTTGAATCCAATATTATACGAGTTCTTTTTGATGATAAAAATAATGATCTGGTGATTGTAGCTGCAGATCGTAGTGACAAGTCTAATATTATAGGAAAAGGGGGATGGGTGGTAGGCAGACTCAAAGAAGAACTTGGAGTAAAATCAATACACGTGGTTTCTAATTCAGATATAATATTGCGCAGATACAACATGGAATTATCTTTAACAAAATTAAAATCAGTTATAAATATTTACAATAAGGAAAATCCCCTTAACAATTTAAAAATTCTATTAAAATACAGAATGGAACATATCTATAATTTTAATTTTAAAAATTTCATGGAAACTAATTTTTATAAAGAATCAAAACAAAATCAAGCAGTTGTTGCATTGTCAGGTGGTGTTGATAGTAGTTTTTCACTAATTCTGGCTAAATATATGGGTTTTAATCCTGTTGCAGTGACAGTTGATCCAGGCAGCATAATTCTTCCTAAACATTTTCATTTTAATATTGACAATCTATGTCATGATCTAGGTGTGGAACACCATTACATAACTGTGAAAATGGATGAAGTTATAGAAGAATCTTTAGAAGGTAAATATCATCCCTGTGGTAGATGTTCTAAAATTATTGAAGATACAGTAATTGAATACGCCAAAAAAATGGATATCCCCATGGTAATTTATGGTGATATGTTATCAAGTGGTTCCCAGTCTATATTATGTGAAAATAAGTTAATTAAAATTAATTTACCAGCCCTATTATCTGTTACAAAAAGTGAAATAAAAAATTTAACATTAAAACTAGGTATAAAAGGGTCAGGCTTTTATGGCTGCCCATTACTCTTTGAAGTGCATAAAAAATATCCACACATGAAGAAATTTTCTCTTCAAAGGATTTTTCGCGAAACCAGGGCTGGTGCCTTGGAACCGGGCGAAGCGCTAGATTTAGCTTGGAACTTATTTAAAAAGGGTAAATAACCCGTATATTATAAGGAAGATTCCAACTAAATATCCCACTAGCTGTGGATATATAAGCATAATTATACCGATTATTAATGCAATAACTCCGATAATTCTAGGGTCCATTTTATCTGTCATGACTTTTATTATGATCTAGAACATATATAAAATTTATGAAATTATCTAAAAGAAAATTTTGTCCTAACTGTGGTTCTTCCCAAATTAAATGGGTTATTCCTCAAATGTGGTCTGTATGGGAGTGTAATAATTGTGGATACACTGGTGCAATTGTAATTGAAGATGAAGAGCTAGCAGAAGAAATTAAAAAGAATTACTCAAAGAAAGAGGATGTTAAATAATTTTATTCTTTTTAAATAAAAATAAGGGTTTAAATCATTACAACAGGTTTATGACTATTAATATTGTAAAACCGGTTTTTTAAAACGGTTTAAATTATTGTTCTTGGATATATTTCCTTAACTTAACAATAACCTTTTTAACAGCATCAGGGGAACATCCACCCCAAACATTCCTCATTTTAATATTTTCATAAGGATTCAATGCTCTTTTTAGTTTTTCATCATCTAAGTCCAAATTATTTCCAGTAACATCTTTGGAGATGGTGTTTAAGAATTTTGAATCAATATCTGTAGGTGTTAAACCTTCACTTATAGCAACAGTTACCATCCGACCCACTATTTTATGTGCAACTCTAAATGGTAAATTTTTTTCTCTTACCATTAAATCGGCAACATCAGTTACCGTGGAAAAATTAGAATTAGCCTGCTCAAGGCAGTGTTTTTTATTTATATTAACGGTTGTTAGCATCGCACTGACAATATTTAACATTTCCTTAGAAATATCCACTGTATTCCATAGATGTGGAGTTATTTCTTGAAGGTCACGATTGTAACTGTAGGGTAAGGCCTTTAATATAGTTAAAATAGTTGTTAACTCGCCCTGTAGAATTGCAGATTTTGCCCGGGCAATTTCAGCCACATCAGGATTCTTTTTCTGAGGCATTATAGATGAAGTTGATGAGAATTCATCTGAAATTTCCACATAACCAAATTCATAGGTACTCCATATTATTAGCTCTTCACAAATCTTACTTATAGTAGAAGAGAGCATACTCAAAGCAAAAACAGTTTCTGCAATAAAATCTCTGGAGCTAACCCCATCAATAGAGTTATCCATCATAGAATTAAAACCTAGGAGTTCTGTGGTTCGTTCCCGGTTGATGGGAAAAGTAGTTGTAGTTAGGGCAGCAGAACCTAATGGATTCATATCCACCCGTTTATAAGCATCAGATAACCGTTCACAGTCCCTCTTCAAGGCATTTGCATAGGCCAGAAGATGATGTGCAAAGGTGGTGGGCTGGGCATGTTGGAGATGAGTATAACCTACCCAGACTGTGTCAGTGTGATTTTCAGCCATATCCAGGATTTTTTCCATAAAATTGAGTATATCCTTTTTTATGGATTCAATTTCATACTTTAAAACTAATCGAAGGTCAGTTGCCACCTGATCATTTCTGGATTTGGCAGTGTGCATAAATCCAGCAGTTTCCCCAATCTTTCCGGTGACATAGTTTTCAACAGCCATATGAATATCTTCAACCGAAGGGTCAAGATCCAGGGCATCAATGCCTTCACCTTTCAATTCTTTAAGGGCTTTAAGTATTTTCAGAGCAGTTTCTTCTGGAATGATTCCTTCCTCTTTGAGCATGGTGGTATGTGCAATGTTACAATCCACATCTGCTTCAAATATTCTTTTATCAAATTCCAGGGATGAAGTAAAAGATGCTGCTTCATCACTCATCTTTTTTTTTAGTCTACCTGCCCTTAAATTCAAGAATTACACACCTAATTTTGTTTAATCAAAAAATTTAATATTATTGTATTCCCCAAATTTTCTCATTTGAAGGAATCCCTCAAATTATAAAAAACCTTTTAGTACAATTTTTATTGTTTTTCTTTAGTTTTCCATTCAGTGTATCCACATTTTCCACATGCAAATCGATCTCCATGGTCAGCCATGAAGACTCCGCTGGAACATCTTACACAGAAAGGATTTTTTCTAATTATTTTGTTATCTTTAACCTCATAGAGTTCACTCTTTTTCATTCTTTTTCCTCCACTGCTTCTTCTTTTTGAGGTTCTTTATTTTTTTCTATGACATGTTTGGTTTCAATATCAGCTAAACTTTCCTCGGAGTCATAGAGTTTAGCGTAACCGTCTGCTCGACCTTCACCAAAACTCGGTTTAAGTTGATCTATTACTAAAAGTTCTTTTTTAGCGTTTAACATTGCTACCAATTTATTTTTAACGTCTAAAACTTTAGGAGTTGCTTCTCCTTGATATGTACAGTCAAATTGTATCTCTGTTCTGTTTAATAATGCATTTTCTTTTTGATCTTTTATGTTAATCTCCATAAATTATACCTCCTCAAATTCTTCAATTATATCCTTGGTCATATTTCTTACTTCATCAGCTTTTACCACCACTAAACCCTCATTGGGTTGACCATATAAAATTATAGAGTCTGGAGGTGAACTTAAAATGCAGGGAAGTACTGATAAATCTTCTTCTCCTTCTACTATTATAAGTACCTGCACCTTTTTTTCCACCAGTTTTATAGCTTCTTTTATAGTGGACCAGAGCTCTTGGGTTATGGTTCCTGGAGGATTTTTCGCATATAACGTGACTGAATCGTAGTCAATATTATGTTTTGATTCTTTTCTTTGAATTTTATGATCAATAATTCCAATGTCAGGTATTAATCCTGATTTTAGCAGGTTTTTAGTTGTTACATCCCCTACACTTATTAAAATATTATGTTCTGGTAGGGAATTTTTAGCCTCATCTAATGAAGAATACAGCTTTCCAAAGGGCTTTTTAAGAACAGATCTAAGTTCTTTTTTAAGTATTAACACTATCTAACCCTCAAAGCATATTCCCCTGGAAGGGTTATATTTAATTCCTTTGCTATCTCTGATTTTTCTGGATCAATTATTATAAGCAAGCCGCTCCAATTGGTAGATGAAGGTAAATTGCATATTGCACATCGATCTTCATTCATGATCCTGTGACATTTTGTGCAGGCTTTAATAGTCATTTCTTCTTCTTCCTCTTTTCTTTTTCAATCCATTCAAATCTTCCTAAACCTGGCTGTCTCATGGTTAAACCAATTTTAGTTTCTTTAGAAGATTTTCCTTTAAGGCTCAAAGCAACAACACGAGCCCGAACTTTATTACCTTCTTCCAATGTTTTCTTGGATTCTTTGCCGATTAATGCTCCTCTTTTTCCATCATAATTAATGTAATCATCAGTTACCTGGGATACATGGACCAGACCGTCCATAGGGCCTATCCTTACAAATGCACCAAATTCAGTGACTTCAATTACTTCACCTTCTACTATTTCATGCAAATCTGGCTTGAAAAAGAGGGCTGTGAATATTACATCATGATACGCCGCACCGTCTCCCATTATTACTTTTCCTACTCCAATATCTTCAATTTCTTTTACTGTTACCATTAAACCCAATTTTTTGTCAATTTTACCCACATAGGTTTCATTTATAGTTTCTACAGCAACATCTTCTAATGGTTCTTCGAAGCGGCTAGGTGGGATTCTCACCGTGTCCTCGATTTTTGAGATTAAATACAATCAAATCCCTCTGCATATTTTTTAAATAATATTTTTATCATTATTTCAGATTTTTTTAGTTAAATTTTATTATAAAGATCTATAGAATGTTTAATTGCTTCAAATGCCTCTTTTTGATTTACCCATCCTAAAACTTCAGTTTCTTTTCCTTCAAGCGTTTTATATTCCTTGAAAAAATGTGCAATTTCTTTTAAGAGATGTTTTGGTAAATCAGTAATATCATTTACATCCACAAATCTTGGATCTTCCACAGGAACAGCTAATATCTTATCATCCTTATCTCCGCCGTCAATCATTTTCATCATGCCTATGGGACGACTTTCTATGACGCAACCCGGAAATGTGGGCTGTTCCATCAGTACCATAATATCCATAGGATCTCCATCATCATATAGAGTTTGCGGAATTATACCATATTCAGCAGGATAATAAAAGGGTGAGTACAATACTCGGTCAAGTGCAAATGCTTCCATATCTTTATCGTATTCATATTTATTTCTTGATCCTTTGGGGATCTCAATTACTGCATAAACTACCTCTGGAATGGATGGTCCAGGTTTTAAATCTTTCCAAAGATTCATTAAACTCCTCCTCTATACTTTAAGTCCTAAATAGAATTTATGATATTTAAATTATCTAACATTTATATTATGAATATACTCCAATAATTATCTAACTATATTACAGACAATTAATTAATTAAACAATAATTTGACTATCTGGGTTGGTTAGATCAGATTATGGCTATTAATTTAGATATCTTTTATATGTCCATCAGTTACCAAATATTTTCTTTGACGCAGATAAATAACTGAAATATTTTTTTCCCGGGCTCTTCTTCGAAGGTCCCGGTCATTAGTGCAGAGAACTTTTGAAATTCTAAGAAGAGCATCATCTACCTTTTCGTTTTTGTTTAATTCAATTTCAACGATTTTAACTGGTTCTGATAAAGCAATCTTAATGGCAACCGAAGCTGCAATACGATTTTTACCTTTACTTCTAGCTTTGATCTTCTTAAGTTCATCTACTACAAATGAAGGAACTGTAAATCTATATGAAGGCAGTATCTGCTCTAATTCTGTGATAATATCTACATTGAATTGAGCAGGTATCATAAAAAATTTGCATCAAGTATGACTTCTTTTGGCTCATTTAATGATACCATATCCAATTAACCTCCATCTAGCCCCTACACGTCTACTTAGAGCTACTCTTTGGCCAGCCTCAGCACAGACAGGTAATTTGAGTGTAACATCTGCATCCTTTTTCCTGGCACTACTTACCACACCAATAGTGGTTGTAGTTCCAGCATTAATCATTAAAGGTTCACCAGTTTTTATAGGTTCGACTTTTCTCTCCTCTTTAGTACCCACTACACGGTCTAAAAGATTGGTTTCCATGGTAAATTCATGTAAAATTGGAGGAAGTGTTCCAGGTTTTCCTGCAACTGATCCTGAGAGTGAATCTGCTTTAGTCAGAGCTGGATCTAAAAGTGTTCCAACACCCACCAGTCCTCCCGGACCTACTTCTTCAACAGATTCTCCACCAGCAATTAAACCGGTTATAGTGGAATTTAAACTCGTCCACTCTTTTTTAATTTGTATACCTGGCTTTATTTCTAGTTCATCTCCGACCTTCAGCTTTCCCTGTACAAGAGAACCGCCGATAACTCCTCCTACAATATCTTTAGGAGGGCATCCTGGTTTGTTAATGTCAAATGATCTAGCTACATACATCCTGGCTGGTTTTCTAATTTGTCTGCGAGGAGTTCTTATCTTCTCTTGAATAAGTTCAATTAGAATATCTATATTAGCTCCTTGCTGGGCTGAAACTGGAATTATAGGAGCATCTTCTGCACATGTTCCTTTAACAAATTCTTTAATTTCATTATAGCTTTCTATAGCTCTTTCTTTGGATATTATGTCAATTTTATTTTGAACCACAATAACATTGGTTACGCCTATAACGTCAAGGGCCATCAAATGTTCCTTGGTTTGTGGTTGAGGGCATGGCTCGTTGGCTGCAATTACCAGAACTGCTCCGTCCATTATAGCAGCACCAGACAACATGGTTGCCATGAGAGTTTCGTGACCGGGTGCATCTACAAATGATACTTTTCTTAGCATCTCAGTTTCAGTTCCGCAATGTTTACATATTACTGCTGTGGTGAAACATTGAGGAGGTGGACACTCCAAACATCTGCGGAAGGTTATGTCAGCATAACCTAACCTTATCGAAATCCCTCTTTTTGTTTCTTCACTATGAGTATCCGTCCATATTCCTGAAAGGGCTTTTGTTAAGGTTGTTTTCCCATGGTCAACGTGACCTACAAGCCCAATGTTTATCTCTGATTGTATTTTCACAGATTACACCCGAATTCATTTATATTAATCATTTTATGTAGAATTTAATTATTCTTCTTTAGCTTCTAGAATCTCTTCCAGGCTTTTTTTTCCTTTTTCACTAACAATAGTGTTGACTTGGACGATGTCATCAGAAATAGTGTTTCCACGGACAGTCTTTCTTCTCCTTTCTCCTGATCTTTGAGGTTTGTATCCAATACCTCCAGAAGTAAGAGTTTTTATCCTTCTTGGTCCGCTGATATCTTTCTTCATTGGAAAACCGTTTTTGTCACTTCCGCCGGTTATTTTTAGTTTATATCCTTTTAAACCAATATCTGATGCATCAAATTCTTCACCAAGAGTTAATCCGATTAATTTTTTTGATTGTTTAGCATCAATCTCAATCTGATGGCTTTTTTCCTTTTCTGAAATCACCAATTTAAATGCCAAAATATCTCCTCCTTCTTATTCTGGTTTTATAATAGTTATCCATATTTATTGTTTTCTATCTATAAGATTCAATAGATTATAAGATTCAATAGATCTATCTTTTTTTGTCTATATATCTAATAGACTCCCCAATCTGGTTCTACTTTTCTTTTTATTTCTACTGTATCATGAAGTGTTTCATATTCATCTTCACTTAGTTTATTTTTAAGTTCAGATTCAAGTATTTTATAATGCTTTTCAGGCAGGTCAACGTAGAGAACGTCTCCTTCTTCAAAATTTTTACTGAAAACTGCATCTTTTATGGCCATTGCGACTTGTTGGCCTTTAGAAACAGATTTTTTGTTATCTCCCTTATCCTGCATGCTTTCAACTTTACCAACAATGGTTCCATCCTCTCTTATAAGAGTGTAACCTTGTTTGATTGTGCCGCTTAAAACTTCAATTCCTGCAATAGCAGGTTTGCTGTAACGAAAAACTAGTTTTGGTATTATCCTGATTTTTCCAGGTTTTGTTATAGCATCAAGCCATTTTTTCCTTTTTTCTTCTTCTGATGCTTTAATCCATTCTTCATAGTCTTCAGTTATCTGGTATATAACGTTTCCAGCGAAAATTTTTATACCGGAGGATTTAATTTCCTCTGCAGCAGAAGGTAGAATTTTTACATTAAATGCAATTATCACACCATGCAGGGGATCTTCACCTTTAACTATATTAGCATCAAACACATCCCTTCGGGATACGTCTCCTATGTCTGCAATCCGGATAGGGATCTTCATACTTTTAAGAAGATTTACCAGTGCTTCTAGTGATCCAAGGGTGTCAGCTTTTACAGTTACTCCCATTTCGTTAGTGTCAATTTTAATGTCTTCTACTTCCTTTAAAAGATCTTCTTTAACTTTTTGAATGTCATCTTTTGCAACAATAAGTGGAGAACCTGCAACTACATTTTCAATGTTGGGTGCTACAATTTTAATACCAGCAGCAGCAACTACTTCATCCACTTTTTGGAACTTTTTTTTGGACTCTCTTATCTCTTCTAAGGCTCTAGGCTTTAGAAGAGATCGAATCTTCGTTATTATCACATCGTCGCTGGCCATCAATGCAATGTTGTCGTTTTTCTTTATGATTCCATCGTAAATTACTGCGTCTATCGTCAAACCAAGTCCTACTTCTTCTTTAACTTCTAAGATAGTACCTTTGGCTGGTGCGGTGGCTTCTATTTGTAATTGTGCTTTTAAGTATTGTTGTGCCAGTCCCATGAGCATGGTTAAAAGTTCAGGTATTCCTTCTCCATTAATTGCACTTATTGGAATGATGCTAACCATTTTTGCAAAATCTTCAACACGGTCAAATCTTTCTGATTCAAATCCTTCATCATGTAAAATTCCAACTAGCTCGTATAATTTTGTTTCAAGTGCTTGCTGGACACTTGAAGGTTGTTTAGAGAAACTTTCCAGAAAAGTCTTTCCTTTGTCTGTTTCCCAGCCGTATATTCTATCGACTTTATTAGCTGCAACAATAAAAGGAGTTTTATACATTTTTAAAATACTTAACGCTTCATAAGTTTGAGGTTTAAAACCTTCATTTATATCTACAATAAGAATAGCCAGATCAGCAAGAGCTCCTCCTCTTTTTCTAAGTGTGGTAAAAGCTTCATGGCCTGGAGTATCAATGAAAAAAAGTCCGGGAAGAGACTCTTTAATATCAAATTTTTTTAGAAAATCACCACATATATTTTCTATAACCTCTATGGGGATTTCTGTGGCACCAATGTGCTGGGTTATTCCACCAGCTTCTTTTTGAGCTATGGCACTACCTCTTATATAATCTAAGAGACTGGTTTTACCATGGTCTACGTGACCTAACACTGATACTATTGGTGATCTGATATTCATTTAAACCTCCAAATTGAAAAAAGAGGATTGAAAATATTTAAAACTCGAGCTTAACTTTCGTATATTAGATGTTCATCTGGCATCTGGTATTGGCAGATTTCAGATTCATCGAAAAATAGGGCTATTTCTCTTTTTGCGGATTGGGCTGAATCAGAAGCATGTATTATGTTTCTTCCAGTATCCAGGGCGAAATCACCCCTGATAGTTCCCAAATCAGCTTCTTTAGGGTTAGTAGCACCTACCATTTTTCTAATAAGACTTATACATTCATCTCCTTCAATTACCATAGCTAAAACAGGAGAGGATGTAATGTATTTTACTAAGTCATTGAAAAATGGTTTTTCTTCATGTTCGCCGTAGTGCTCCTTAGCCAGATCTTCGCTAATGTGCAACATTTTAGCTGCGACAATTTTAAGTCCCCGATTCTCAAATCTACTTATAACATCGCCCATGAGTCTACGATTAACTGCGTCGGGTTTTATCATAACAAAGCTCTTTTCTATCATTTTTTAACCCATTTGACCTTTCTTGGAACTCTTTTTAAATTTATCATATTCTTTTCACATTTACTACTGCAGAAAAAGTACACTGTACCATCTTTTTTGACGTACATCATTCCTGTACCTTCTGGAATATTTTCGTGGCAGAATGAACATTCTCTCATATTAAACACCTGCTATTTAAGGGGTACGAATTTCCTTAGCCTCTCTGATTGTGTCCAGTAACATCAATATGTCACCTTCTCGTATAGGGCCCATAACATTTCTTGTTAATATTCTACCCTTATCTCGTCCTTCCATTATTCTGCACTTAATCTGCATGACTTCTCCAGTCATCCCAGTTCTTTTCAGAACTTCGATCACTTCTGCTGGAGTTCCTTCTTCCATATAATCACCTGATATAATTAAAGTGAGAAAGGCATACGCCTTTCATTTAAACATCTTGTAGTGTAATAAAACTATTTTTTAAGTTCTTCAACTTTTTCAACAACGTCTTTTACAAGATCTTCAGCTTCACCAGCTTCTACGATGCATGCAGATGCTGTACCTACATTCAAACCTGCTGCTCCACCTACTTCATCTTTAGTGGGCAAGTATACATAAGGTATTTCCTTTTCTTCAGCAAGTACAGGAATATGAGCTACTATTTCAGCAGGATCAACATCTTCAGCCACTAATACTAAAGCTGCACTACCTCTTTCAATTGCTTTGGTAACTTCATTGGTACCTTTTGCTATTTTACCTGTTTCTCTTGCTATCTCTAACGCTTCAGAAGCTTTGTCAGCTATCTCTTGTGGTACGTCAAATTTTACATATATTGGTTTTGCCATTTTCATTTACCTCCTTTTTCATCTGGTTTTTTTACCATCCATCAGCAAATCTACTTTTACATTGAAATATATAAAAGTTGTTGCCAAATATGATTAAATGACTTCAAAGAAATCAGAATCTAATTTTCAAACTTAAAAAATTTATTTTAAATATTAAAAGAAAATTAGCAATTAAATGTTAATCTATTATCCCTTATATAGTTTTTCTATAAATCATTACCATAAAGATAAGTTATTAATTTTAGGTTCATTTTTACTCATATCTTTTTCTTAAATCTATTGAGATGTTTTAGATTATATTAACCTATTAAACATTTATACTCTTTGGAATAGGATGATTTTTAGGTAGTTTTAGTGAGAATATGTTTATTTTTATAATTATTTTTAATTACACAATTAACTGAATTTGTCTAAATTGTAATAGTGTATTATATTCCTGTATTATGTTCAAATATTTAATAGGAGTTATAAAATCAATTATAGAATTATTGTTTAATTTTTCTGGGATAAAATATAAAAAATAGAAGAAAAAAGAAATGTATGATTTAGTAATTAGAATTTTTTAACAACCATTTCAACGTCTGAAGCTTTGATAGTTTTTCTTCCAGCGTGTTTTGCTAATTTAACAGCTTCAGATGCTATCTCTTCTCCCATTTCTTCTAAAGTTTTTGCCAATTCTTCTCTAGCATCATCACTTACTCTTTCTGCACCAGCATTTTTTATTATTCTTCCGATTGGAGCAATTGGTAATTCCATAATTAATCACCTCAATTTATGTAATATAATCTGTGTTCATATTCTTATATATATTTATCGTTTTTTTCATTGATTTTTAGGATAACTATATGGTCTTTGGTGATCTAATGGCTAAGTATGAGATCATTGCTTATTTTCTGGCAAACTATATGATTTTTGGTCATCATAAAAAAATTAGAATAATATATGAAGTCCATTTTGACAAATAATAAAAAAGAAAAAAGAGCTTATTTGATGGATTAGTTTAGTAAAAAAGTTTTATAATCCTGTAATAAATTTTGACAATTTATTTATATCTGCATCCATCTCAATCGGCTCAGTGCATGCATTTATAGCAGTATTCGGATCCTTTAGAAGATGTCCAGTTACTATACATACTATCTTCTCGTTTTTATCGACCACGCCGTTATCAACCAGCTTTATAAGGCCGGCTATTGAAGCTGCAGAAGCTGGTTCAACTCCGATACCCTCGGTTCTTGCCAGAAGCTTTTGAGCGCTTAAAATTTCCTCATCAGTAACGGTTTCTGCATAACCATCAGATTCATTTATGGCCCTTATAGCTTTTAGAGCACTGACTGGTGCGCCAATTCTTATTGCAGTTGCCACAGTTTCAGGGTGTTCAAAAGGAACAATTTCTTCTTTACCCTCCCTTATAGCTCTTACAATAGGAGCAGCCCCTTCAGCCTGTATACCAGTCATCATAGGTAAATCTTCCATAAATCCTGCTCTATTAAATTCTTTTATTCCTTTCCATATAGCAGATATGTTTCCTGCATTCCCAACAGGTAATATGATCCTTTCAGGTGACTGCCAGCCCAGATCATCTATTATTTCATACCCAATAGTTTTTTGTCCTTCCAAGCGGTAAGGGTTCACTGAGTTTAAAAGGTATAATTTACCTTCCAGTGCCAGGGCAGTGACTGCTTCTAAGGCTTCGTCAAAATTCCCCTTAACTGATATTACATCTGCTCCGTGGAACATAGCTTGGGCCAGTTTTCCCAGTGCTACTTTACCTGAAGGAAGAAGTACAATACATTTTAGCCCAGCACGGGCTGCATATGCTGCCAGTGAGGCAGAGGTGTTACCAGTTGATGCACATCCCACCGCATTTACTCCAAGTTCCATAGCTTTGGTAATTCCTACACTCATACCCCTATCTTTAAAGCTTCCAGTGGGATTGGAACCTTCAACTTTCACGTAAAGATCTACACCAAGTTTTTCTCCCAGTTTGTCACATTTACAAAATGGAGTTCCACCTTCCTCCAAAGTGACAATAGAAGATTCATCAACAGGCATAAATTCTTTATACTTCCACATAGTGGATCTTCTGCACTTAAATATTTCTTTGGAAATATCTACGTCACATATTACTTCAAGTATTGATCCACATTTCTTACAAGTGTAAATTATTTCGTTATCTTCATATTCCATACCACAACTAATACATTTAATCATTATTCCACCAACAAATTAATTTTAACTTAATTATAAAATAAAACTATTCTAACTTAAAAATTATGTAAGGTTACATTAATTAGGTAATTATATTAAACCTTGAATATAATTTGCCCACGGTAATGTGAGATTAGCTTCAATAATAGCCGCTATAACTAGTAGAACAAGTGCAATTGCAAAAAGAATCAGTGACTCCTTGACTTCGTCCAGATTTTTCTTGAAAATAAATCCGATTTTTTCTAGGATTGATCCATACCAGGTCTCATATAACATTCCATCAATAAAGTAGTATACGCTAGTAGCCAGCCTGAAACCAGCCGCACCTGCAATTATGATAGCAACAACCTCAAAAATACCGTGAGGTATAGTGTATATTATAAAATCTCCTAAAGGAACTTTAGAAGCAACATAACCAATAAAAGCGCCGTTGATAAAGAGGAATATAACTGTGAATGATCCGAGTAAAAGCCCTCCTCCATAAATTATAAGTGCGATTCGAATGTTATTGAGAAAGATGGGAATAGTTTCCAGCTTAAGTTCTCCACTACGTGCACCATCCTGGAGGTCTTTGAAGATAGTTCCAAAATATTGATCTAAGCCACTAAAAATCCCGGAAAGGAAGTATCCAATGAAGATAGAACCTAAAAATATAGCTGCGGAAAGGAAAAGAAATTTTTCATTTCTACGATATAATGCTCCCAGGGTGCTTTCAAATTTTTCTTTTTTCACTTCTAGTCCTCACTTAATATAGTTGCTGCTATTTCTTTGGCTTCATCTCTTTTAGTTGATAATTTGTTAAAGTATTTTTTAATAATATTTGCTGATCTATTTTTACATTCACCACACATAAGTGCACCGTTTTTACATTCACGGTATATTTTTTCAAGTTCCCTGTCTGATTCAATCAGATGATACAGTAATAATTCATAAACCACACATTTTTCAGGTTCTCCACCCTTTTGTCGTTGAACATCTAAACTTTCTCTACCACCCGTTTTTGCAGATTTTAGCTTTTTTTGAGCCTCTCCAGGAGAATCACTTAAGAAAATTGCTGTTTTAGGTTTGCTACTTGACATCTTTTCACCAGTCAATCCAGTTATGAAGCGATGATAGGTAGAAGAAGGTGTAATAAAGTTATACTGGGATTTGAATCTTTCGGCAATGTCTCGGGTGAGTCTTATGTGTGGGTCCTGATCAGGGCCTACGGGAACCACAGTAGGTTTTGGTCCGCCACATTCTTCCAGTTGGGGATGTATAATATCTGCAACCTGTATCATAGGAACATAAAGATGAGCAATATTTGTGCTACCTGAAAATCCATATATGGCTCTCATCTCATTAAAATTAACTTTTTTAGAGAGTATATATGCTAAATCGCCTATTACTTTATTTTTTGATTGCAGATAAACATGTACATTACTTTTTTCTAGATCCAGTCCTAGTGCTATGTAATTGGTAATATATTCATTTATGGCCAATTCTTTGGAAGTTTTAAAATCAACTCCTCTGGCTGAGTAAGATTCCATATCTGCAATAGGAATATAAATATCTGCTCCCTGATTTTGGTACCATATCAACTGATCTACCACCATCTTGTGGCCTATATGCATTTTTCCACTGGGCATCATACCGCTTACAACTGCAAATTCTTTATTTTCTCTGATGGCCTTGATTATCTTACCAAAATCCCGGTGCCCAAAAATTATCTTTCTCTTCATAAGGGGATTAGGATCAGCAATATCATTAATTAAATCTGCAAATGGTTTAATTCCGAATTGATTAACCAGCTTTTCATAATCTATTATGGCTGAACTCCATGGATCTATCAATTAATCACCTTTTATCAACGTAGATTTAAACATATTTATTTTTAAGAATGTTTAGGTTTAGGGCCTCATCCATTCAATATTATAGTAAGTTATATCTCCTTCTTCATCAACAACTGCAAGTAGCAGTTTTTTATTTACACCATGCGCCACCCGGGCATAACTTGAAAAATCAGAGGCCGATATCTTAGAATTTTCTGTTATAACTTTTACCAGGTAATTTGAATGTCCATCACCAGGAGATGTGCCCCTTTCATATAAACGAAACTCTGAACCATACTTAAATCCTGTTCTGACAATATATCCCCTATTTCTCAAGTCTTTAAAAACAAGATATTTGGTAAATATCCTATTTTTATGCAGTATCTGTCCCATTTCCTTTTTTTTGAGCTTTTTATCTGATTTATAAATTTTAATTTTGTCCTTTTCCATTAAAAAAAAGGCTTCTATTAATGAAAGCTGAAGGCCATCATCAGTAAGTGTACCGTAATGACTCTTTTCATTGAGTGTTACGGCTTTAGGATCTCTAACTGTAACCATGTTTTCTGAAAACTCTGAACGCATCAAAAGCACCTGATTAGATTAAGTTATTCAATTATAGCGTGTCTCATTTTGAGATCGTCTTCTTTTTTACTTAAACGCACCATAAACTCTGCAATTAAACCATCAAGGAATAATAAGGTGGTATCTTCGAAAAGAGTTCCCATGGGTGTTAAATCATCATAATCCCCTTTCAATACACTTGAAGTATAATATTTCCAGGCTTCCTTTGTTTTAGTTTCAATGTTGATAACCACATCCAACAATTCCTTTAAAGTAGATTGTATATTTCCAGTAATACCAATTACAGATGCACCCACATCTTTAGCAGTTGTAGCTGCTAATGTAACAGTTTTTGTCTCTCCAGAACCAGATATAGCAATTAAACAGTCATTATCATTAATTGCAGGGGTTGTTACATCCCCAACAACGTAAACTGTAAATCCAAGGTGCATTAAACGCATGGCAAATGCTTTTCCCACTAATTCAGATCTTCCAGTTCCTACAATAAAAATAGATTCTGAATGAATAATTTTTTCAATCATTAAGTTGATCTGTTCTTCGTCGATTTTTTTAATTACTTCCAATGCGTGTTTGGTTATTCCTTCGGTTGTTTTATTTAAGATATCCATTTTCTTCACGATTATATATTTTTTAATGTAATTGAACTAATTTAGGATAAAAATAAGTTAAAAAAATGTTTAAAGATGATATAAATAAATTTTTCTAGATCAAAGTCCTGTAATGCGCAGTCCTGCTAATTTGATTTTATTTCGCATATTAAGATTTATTAGAAGTGGTGTAATTTTTTCTACTATACGTGCATTCTCCAGAGGGCCGCAGTCAATTGATCTGACTCCCGGAATCTTTTCTGCTAGTTTCATAACTTCTACTTTGGCATCTTCATGATCTCCAGAGACTAAACAGTCGCACTTTATATCTTCTTTTATATTGATCAAACTGGCAGAGCTGATATTATTAAATGCAGAAACTATTTTTACGTCTTTGTCTTTTAAAAGTCCGGCGGCTCTTTCTGCAGCAGATCCTTCCCACAAATCAACATATCTATTAGGTTTACCACTTAAACAGGTTTCCAGCGGCACGGTAGCATCAACCAGTATTTTTTCATCTACATACTCTTTGATACTTTTTAGGGATACAACCTGAGCTTGCAAAGGCACGGTTAAGATGAGTAGTTCGCCTTGTTCTGCAGCTTCTTCATTGGTCATCCCTTGAATATGCATTTCATCTCCTTTAATCATATTTTTTATTATATTTACCGTATTTTCAGCCTTTTTAATATCTCTTGATCCTACAATGACATCCAGTCCGGCCTGAACAAATCTTAATGCCAAACCAAAACCCTGGTCTCCAGTTCCGCCAATTATTGCAACTTTCATATAAAACTCTCCACTTTAATCAATATATTTCCATGAAAAATTGATATTTACTACTTTATTCAAAGTTTTTATAAATATATTCATATTATTTTTTCTTATAAGTATTCGGCAATCTTTATTAAAACCTATTTATATAAAAATTTAGTTGGAATAAACTAAATATAAAAATTTAGTTGGAATAAACTAAATATAAAAATTTAGTTATCTAAAAGGGATTTTAGATTTTATCCAGATATTCAAGACTCTTTAATACTTCTTCTTTATTTTTAACCTCAACTGTGAGAACTCTCTTATAGTTTAATCTCCTCAATCTATTAATAAGAGATTTAAAATCAATCTCATCGTTGCCTAGTGCATTGTGGCTGTCATAGGAACCATTGTTATCACTAAGATGAATGTGTTTGATTCTCTTCAAGCTTAACATATCTTCAATATTGAATTTATTGGTGTGAGCATGGCCCACATCCATAGTTATGGAACTGTCAATTTCATCAGCTAATTTTTGAAGTTCTCCAATATCCTGACAAAGAAATCCATTAATATTTGGCATGTTTTCCACACACATGTCTATGCCGTATTCATCGGCGTATTTTGAGCATTCTTTAAGTGAGGATATACAGTCCTTGTGTACTTTATCCTTGAATTTAGTAGCAATTACAGAAGTAGTTCCCGGATGAACTACTACTATATTTGAATCCATATTTGATGCAGTTTCAATTGAATTTTTTATCTGAGAAATCGAAGCTTTTCTAATTGCATAATTCGAAGAAGCTAAGTTAATATCCGATAAAGGGGCATGAATAAGGATTTTAACATTATATGAATTGGTAATGGCACTGTCAACTTTATGGTATGGATATTCATTTATTATTTCGCAGTATTCCACTTTTATATTTTCTAGAAATGATAAAATGTCACCAAGAGAATCAGGATATAATGCTAGGCTTGATACTCCAATTTTCATTCGAATTCACCAATTTAGCGAAAATTTTGAATTTATTTTATTAAATATTATAAAAATTATTCGTTTCTAATTCGAGCCAGAATAGGTATGTTACGTTTTAATGCTTTTATAATTATATCTGCAAGTTCTATATCTTTTTTAATTTTAATATTTCCTTTTTTACCCACAGTTGCCGTAAATAAATATTCATCATCTACGATTATATCAAAAGGAGTTCCAATAAAGTCTTTTCCAAAGTTTAGAACCACATAATTTCCGGCAATTTCTACATTCACAGGTAATGTTTCTTCAACAGTCTTTAAAGTTAACGACTCCACGCCGATGCTTATACCAATTTTGTTTTCAATTTCATCAATGGTTTTTCCTTTCTTTCCAATGAGTTTGGCCACATTTTTTTCGTCAATCCAAACGTTAGCTCGCTTATCAGATTTCATATCTACTTCTACAGTGGCTTTGGGAATCTTCTTTTTTATCTCCTTTATTATTTCTCTTTCAACAATTTTCAAAACTGGAGATTTTTTATATTCTGATTTTCCCACATCCATTACAATGGTCTGCTCACCATAGGTGTATATTTCATGGACCAGATCTCCTGATTCAAAGTCCCTGATCTCTATAACCGGCCGGGCTAAGTCCGCTTCAACCATTCCACTTGGTACTTTTACAGTTAATGCCACATCATAAATTGCTTTAACCATCCCATCATCAATAAATATGGTTGTATCTACAATTGAGGGAATCATACCCAGCTCTACTCGACTAATTATTCTCTGGATAGCATCAATGGGTCGGGTGGCATGCACCACTCCGATCATGCCTACTCCAGCCAGCCGCATATCAGCAAATATTTTAAAATCCTTGGTTTTTCTCAACTCATCATAAATAGTATAATCCGGCCTTACCAGTAAAAGTATATCGGCAGTTTTTTGCATATCCTTCTCTAGGGGTGCGTACTGGGTTATTTCATCACCTACTTGAAGGTCCCGAGGGGATTCCATGGTTTTAACTATGGAATTAAGTTCATTACTATAAAATTCGGTTATTGCCTGGGCAAAAGTCGTTTTACCTGCTCCAGGAGATCCTGCAATTAATACACCCTTGGCTACGTTGGTCAAACGGTCGATTAATTTTTCTGGAAGTTTGTAATCCTCAAGTGAAACCTTGGCCACTGGCCTTACCGCAGTTATTTCAAAACCATCGGAAAATGGAGGTCTGGCAATAGAAATACGATATTCTCTGAATTGAATTACAGTGGCGCCCTCTCTTTCAATTTCAATAAAACTATTAAAATCAGATTTGGCCCGTTCTACAATTTCACGAGCCATTCCATGTATTTCAGAGAATGATAGACGTTTTTTACCAATTTTTACCAGTTTAATATTTCCTGGCCGCCCTTTTTTGGCCATAGGAACCACATTTTCTTTCAAGTGAACTGACATGGTATGTTTATCAAAAAATTTGGTTATCTCTAGATCACCATATTCAATTATTTCCTGTTTTATATAGATTACTTCCAGGCCTTGGGCTTTTGCCACTTCAGATTGTACCTTGTCACTGGTAATTAGGGTGCCATCATGTTCCTGGGCGGTTCCCCTTATCAAAGCGTCTATTTCGCCCCCTCTAGCAAGTGATATCTCGTTTAAGGTTGGCCTTCTGCCTACATAGTTTAATTCAATTTTTTGTTTCTGGTTCAATTTTTGTAAATTCTTAAGTTCTTCAAGACCATTAAAACCTGTTTCTCGTCCTCTATTTGCCTGATATTCCAATTCAGATACAACTGCTTCTGGAATTACAACTTTACATCCATCATATTCTTTTTCCTGGACAATAGTGGTGATACGGCCATCCACAATAACACTTGTATCTGGAATTATTTTCATTTACTTCTCCCCATATATTTTGTCAGGTTCAAAAACCTTTTCTTTAATTATTTTCAGATTTTTATCCTCTATTTTCCTGAAAAAACAGGAATAATATCCTTCATGACATGCTCCGCCTTCTTGATGAACTTTTATTAGAACTGCGTCCTGATCACAATCCACGTAGATTTCTTTCACATTCTGTAGGTGACCGGAACTTTCTCCTTTTAACCATATCTTATTTCTAGAAGTACTCCAGTAATGAACTTTATTAGTTTCTAATGTTTTCATGAAGGATTCCTCATTCATATAAGCAACCATCAAAACTTCTGATGTTTCATAATCCTGAGAAATTGCAATTATAAGGTTTTCATCATTTATTTTGTGTCTAAAATTTAAATTAAATTTGTTAGTGCTCATTATATCAACTAAATATTTTTTGATTAAACCATATTTTTCAAGAATTAATCATATGCATTGGCTTTTTCAATCATTTAATTGTAACATAATTTATTATGTTTAAACATAAATTAATTTTTTTAGGTTTTCTTGTATGGAATCAATTTCAATCATTTCCTGGGTGCCGGTTCTCATATCTTTTAAAGTGACCCTACCCTCTTTTAGGTCTCGTTCTCCAATTAAAACCACATAGTTTACACCTAAATTATTAGCATAATTTAATATTTTCTTTAATTTTTTACGTGCTAGATCAACATCTGCAGCGATACCTGCACTTCGAAGATTTTGAACTACTTCAAATGCTTTACCACGGGTTTTCTCAGATATAGGCGCCACATATACCTTCAGATTATTTTTAATTTTTAGATTGATTTTTTGACTCTCAAGTGCGCCCATTACTCGATCAAATCCAAATGCAAATCCAGTGGATTCTACTTGTTCTCCACCGAAAACTTCGATTAGGTTATAGGTTCCTCCACCACATATTTGTTTTTGAGCTCCTAAACCATGAACATATATCTCAAAGACCATTCCAGAATAATAATCCAGTCCACGGGCTATTCCTAAATTCACCACGTAATTGTCCATTCCAAAATCATCCAGAGTTTTCAGTAATTCTTCAAGGTCATTTAATGCTTCAAAAGATGCATCAATGTCTTTTATAAGCATTTTAACATGGGATAGTAAGTTTTTTCCCCCTTCCATTCCAATCAGTGTTAAAAGAATTTCACGATACTTTTCAGGTAAATTAAGGTCGTCCAAATAAGATTGAAGTTCTTCCATATCTCCTTTGTCAATGATACCCATAACCTGGTCCTGCTTCTCGTCAGTTATATTGGCCTCTTCAAGAACTCCTCTTAAAATTCCTAAATTACCAATATGGATTTCGAAGTTGTCAAGGCCCAAATCTTCTAAGCTCTGGTTGGCCATGGTTATAACTTCTGCTTCTGCTTCAGGAGATTTTCCACCGATTAATTCACATCCAAACTGCCAGAACTGTCTCCATCTTCCTGCTTGGGGTCTTTCATATCTAAAACAGCTCCCGAAATAATACATTTTGATGGGTTTAGGACTTTTCTGAAATTGGTCCATATAAAGCCGAGCAACAGGTGCTGTGAGTTCGGGTCGAAGTGCCAGTTCCCGTTCACTTTTGTCTTTAAAGTGATAAATCTGTTCTTTAATCTCTTCACCAGATTTCATGGTAAAAAGAGTTAAATCTTCAAATAAAGGGGTTTTAATTTCACCGTAACCATAAGTTTCAAAAACTCTTCTTAGAGTATTTTCAGCGTATTTTCTCTGTTCCATTTCATCAAATAGAAAATCACGAGTTCCTCTGGGTCTCAATATTTCCATTATATATCCTCCACAATAAAAAGTATCAAATTATTTCAATTTTATGATAAAAATAACATTCTTATCTAATTACTCCATTAATAAAATAATAATAGTTCATTTATGTATTTACTAAAAAATTACATTAATTATTTAAGAATGATATAAGTTGAGTAGACTACTCATAAAACTTTAAATATTCTTTTAGCATTTTAGGGAATGATTTGGCGCTTAAAAATCTTAAACCTAATCTTTCAGCCCATATTTTTATTCCTTCGTCTGCTGCAACCACACCAGCACCTAATTCCTTGGCCAGTAATAATACGTCAAGGTCGGGGGCACTGTCTAGTGTTCCTTTCCTTAAGGCAGCCCGATATTTCTTTCTAAAATCTTTTATGGCTTTACCAATAATTTTTACTTCGATATCAGTTTTTTTCTGACCGCGGGATGCCATGACCATAGATTCAACTGCTGCCTCCCATACTGCACTTTCAGAAATGCGCATACCCTTATTCATTCTCTCTCTCATGTCATGAACATATTCATAAAATATTTCAGAGGGTATTTTAGTATCATAACGGTTGGGTGATTTCTTAACAATCCAAGTTTCAGCTTTGATCATTATATCTTCCGGGCACTCATAGCGGGCCATATAATCTGAGAATTCTTTATAGGTAATTGGCGGCATATGACAGCTCATGTTAAGTTTTATCCTGGACCTGGCAATTAGATCTAATAAAACATCAACTGTTTTTAAGAGTTCTCCATCACCTAGAACATCACGCATTTGATTATCAGTAAATGCTGTTGTA
>JGI11944J13513_1000631_pt1 | contig 32441 bp, 22 predicted proteins | sample TerdegcoTASludge_FD_13513 | JGI IMG/M metagenome (IMG submission 13513) | reverse complement strand
AACAATTCCAGGCGGAGGTGGCAGTTCTGGAGATCAGGCGGTAGCGGAAGCCGAGGCACAAAAGCGGGAAGCTGAGCGGCTGATGGAAGAACTGGCGAGGATAAAGGAGACGGAGACGGCGAAGCTGACTGCGGAATATGAGAAACGCAAGGCGATAATCCTAAAATACACTGAGGACGGAAGCACCGCGGAGAAAACCGCTCTGGAGAATCTGGATGCATGGAAGACGCAGAAAGAAGCGGAGATCACGGCACGGGAGAAAGCCGGGATGCAGGAGAAATTCCAAGCAGAGGTGCAGCATTTAGCAAATCTGCAAGAGATGGGGGTAAGCAGTTATGATCAGTTGAAGGCAAAGATGGAAGAGTATTATGCGTGGGCTAAAGAGAATTTGAGCGCTGAAGAGGCGACATTGGTTCAGAAACAACTGCAGGAAAGCAATCTACGGTGGGGACAGTATCAGAAGGAAAAGGAAGATAAGGAAAGGGCACATCAAAGGACATTGGCGGACATCCGAAGAGAATGGGATGACCGGAATTTAAGCGAAGACGAGCAGAATCTGAACGCTCAACTTGAGGCACTGAGGCGGCATTATGAGGATGAAAAAGCATTGATGATAGAAGCGGGAATGACTGAGGCGCAGATAACGGAGATGTATGCAAAGAAAAAGGCAGATATTGAAAAGAAATATGCGGATAAGACCGCCGAGGAGTATGAGCAGAAGGTGCTGAATGCAGCAAGTGGAATGAGTAGGATGATGGGCAATATGGGGAGCGCATTTAACAAAGAGAGCAAAAAGGGTTTTGCAGCGTGGAAAGCTATGGCATTAGCGCAGGCTTATATAGACACATTTGCTTCTGCTATATCAGCATATAGATCCATGTCTGTTTTTGGTCCCGTTGCTGGCGCTGCGGCAGCTGCTGCGGCGATGGCGGCGGGAATGGCAAACATAGCCAATATCAGTAAACAGAAATATGAACCACCGCAGGCGGCGAAGGGAGGATATTTGGAGGGACCGTCGCACCGAGAAGGCGGGACGATAATAGAGGCAGAGGGAGGAGAATATATTACCAGGAAGAGCCGGGTGGCGGAGCTCGGTAAGGGAATTTTTGATTTTATCAATAACGGGCCTATATCGACCGTGCGACAGTTATTTGCGGGCATGGCTTTACCAGCAATTGAATTTAACGCGGCTATGGCTGGTTCTGATAGAGGGGGATCATATTTCGCAGGTGGTGGAAGTGTGCCGGGATCAAATGCCGTGAATTCGCTATTGGAATCGTTGGATGAGAAGCTGGGGAGAATATTGGAGAAGAAGGTGGCATTGGATATACATATTGATCCGCTGGATAATAATCCGGTGAAGATTAGCGAGATAGCAGACATTGGCAGGATGATGAGGAGTGAGGTGTAGATGCCGAACCTGTTTAAGATAGAATTTGTGCAGGGCAAGACAGATGCAAGCGACTATGGTCAGGTGAAGCATAGCCTGGTGGACACATTAACCAATAGAGTGATTATCAGTTTGACAGTATCCGGTGATAAACTGCAAAGCGTATCCAACTATAGCAGGGAACCGAAACGGCTGGAGTTTGAGGTCTTCCCCACTACATGGATCAATGAGAACATAATGAGCGGGGATAACGAGCATACGCGCTATATTTCATACTTTGAGGTTAAGGTTTATCGGGATCAGGTGTTGTTTTTTACGGGTATCATAGACACATCGCAACTATCATTTGATGTAAGCAGTGGAGTATTGAAGTTCGTATGTTACGATAAGATCAAGCTGCTATCTGTGTTTTCCGATTTGACGCATTATTACGGTTTAACGGCAGGGTATCTGCCGATCTGGATATTGGGATATTTCCTACAGGATATCCAACAGACAATACCGATAAACATACCATATCTAAACCAGTTTGCGATGCCAAGTTTGTACATTCCGTCTGGTAATCCGCTGACGCTGGTGCATGTGGATTATGATGATATAAGAAGATTTCCTGACCCACCCGGGGGATGGACATATAGCTATCATAACAGCGGATGGCCTGAACCATATTGCGGCTTTAGTGTGGATGTGCTATCAAACACTGTTACTTTTGTGTTTGCCCACAAAGTGCATATTGAAGCTACATATCCAAGCCCTGCGACCACTAAGTATCAGGGGAGATACCGAGGTCGTATATATCGTTTTTATAATGCAATATGCCCAGTAGTATCAGAATATGACGCCAAAACCGATTGGGCTGATGACACGCAGACATTGGATAATGCTTACAATGAGATGTTGAGCTGGTTTCAGGATAATTCCATCAATCAAAGCACTTTAATGAGCGGTCTTAGCGATATAGCTTCACTGGACGGGCGTAGTTATTGCAGAGGCCATTATATAAATTACTGGGTGGAGGCGCAATGCCACGGCAACGTTTTTCCAAGCAAGATACAACCTGGTAAGAGCTATGAGACATTTAAGCAGGAAAATACTGAGAATCTGAAGGTGCTGCAAGCTGTTTTGATGATGTATAATGCTACGATATATACCGATGCTGCCGGACGCATCATTATGAAAAATAAGGATGCATATTCGGCTAATGTGATAGACATAGAAGATAGCGATGTGATTTCATTCACGGTGAAACGCGGAAATCAAGAGGCACCGGACATTAGCTTGTTAGAGATATTGGCAGGTGATACTTCGCATCTAAAGGATTTAATCAAGAATTATCTGATTGGGTTTCATGACAGCAAATGGAACTGTGAAGCCACGATTGACCAGATCAGTAAATACACTTTGGCGCTGCATAGCAGAATACAGATCAAGGGTGTGGTGTATGCTATTATTGAGATTGAAAGAGATCATATTAAAGACGAGTATAAGGTGAAAGCATGGCGACTATAAGAGGATGGAGATTGATCCGGCAAACTCAATCGGAAATATATTATTTTAATTGCCCCAATGGTCAGGTTGACTATAATCCAGTCCGCAAATACCGGTTGGAAAAGCAGAATGCATTTGATCCTACAATCAAGCATCAGCGGGATGAATATCGTGAAGATACATTTGATTTGCAGGCAGTATTGCAGCCAAGTGAGTATTATTCCTTGATCACGTTTATAACCTCTCCAGGGCGCTTGTATTTGGAGTTTGATTCTTACAATAATATAAGAAGCCAATTTCCGGTTAACTTAGTTAATATGCCGAAGTGTCCGGATGATCTGCACGAGTATCCAGAAAAGATCAAATTCTCACTTGAATCCAGATATATTGGCAGCCCTGGGTACATAGATTTCGGTATAATCATAATTGAAGACGATGAAGACCACGTGACACAAAATTAAGGAGTTGTAATGTATAAATATGGCATAAGCTATTATAAGTTGGAGAATGGACAGAGGGTTCCAATGTCCGGCGTAGATATAAGGCTTTTGAGTCCTGGAGCGAATTGGGCTGATGGAATTAAATTGATTGAAACAGAGACATCTGGATATTATGAGTGTTATATTGACGAAAATGATTGTGGATATTATGAAGTGTGGGATAACCTAGGCAACCCTAATGGTTCATTTACTGGTAAAACCTGCACCATTGGCAAGCTCGATGCCAGAGGTCTGCAGAGTGATTGTATATATGGCAATCACATTTTGGATGGAGTGGTAACGGGAAGTAAGATTGCCAATGAAGCTGTATCTCTAAATCACCTTGATACAAGCTTCAAATTTCCTCTTTCTATGATACAATATGAGATGCAAGATCAGAATAATGGTGTTGGTGATAAAACAAATAATACGCCAGCTGACCCAGAAATAGATATTATAATAAAGCACACACTTAAAAATTTATACAATGATGTTCCATATGTCACACTTTCAAATCAGTGTAATTGTTTTATATATATTCTTGATGTTACCAAGGATGGTGATAATATAACTGTTTTACTTAGTATAGGACAAAATTTTAATGCCATTGAGTTAAAATATTCGTTAATGGCAATACCCTATTAGAGAGGTAGCATGCAAGATTAAGTGAGCTAATTTGCAAGAATCGTGAGCTAAGAATTACAGATGATTTTAGTAAATTGTTCATCTTTAAGCGAAGCTGTATCAACAAAATTATTAAGCATGCAAGAATGGTGATCCAGTATGCAAAATTAAGTGATCTTTTACATTGGCAAAATTCAATAGTGTGCAGGACACGATTTTTCTTGACACAATAATATACTTTGGCTATAAAGAAAAAAATCCTTATAGACAAGGAGACCAAGATGAAAAAGTATTTATTTTTAGTATTAATCTTATTACCTGTTATCTTGTTGGGACAGGCAGGTTATGGTGAAATAAGCATTCCAGGTGACCCGATGTGGGAAGAGGAATCAGAAACTACAGAAGGAACACATTGGGGAATGGGAGGAGCTGTTGGAGCCGTTACAATTGATAATCAGACCTATTCTCAGATTCGTTTACAGCCCGAACTTCAGGTTTGGAAATTTGGATTAGGTTTGGATATTGATTTAATAATTGATGCAGAAGGGAAAGTGCGGAAAGAGGACTGGGATGAATGGCAGGATTATGTAAACAAAATTTTATTTCTCAGATTTGCTCAACGCAACGATCCTTTCTATTTTAAGGTTGGCAGTATTCCGGATTATACATTAGGTAATGGTTTGATTTTCAATCATTATTCCAATATGACGCTCTATCCTCAAGTTAAAAATGTAGGTGGTTATGTAGGAATAAATACTCATCTTTCGGGATTAGGTTTTGAAGCATATACGCATAACCTGCACAAAAATGAGATCTTAGCCGGTAGAGTGCATTTTCAGCCCCTGGCAGTAACCAATATTCCTCTGCTGGAAAAATTGCGAGTAGGAGTTAATGTAGGCATAGATCGTGACCAATATGGAAAGTATGAAGATAAAGATGGGGATAATATTCCGGATGTTTACGATAAATTTCCCAAGGATAAAAACAGGTATTTGGATACCGATAATGACGGGATTGCAGATAATGATGATATAGATATTAACGGTAATAATATTTTAGACCATCCTTTTGTTAATCCTTATGTAGCGGAAAATTTTCCGGGAATAGAGAATCTTGGTTATGTGTTGGATATGGATGTAACACCTGATAGTGCAGCTGTCTACAACGAAAAAGACGAAGTTCTTGTTTACAGTTTGGATTACCAGTTACCTTTAATAGAATCCGAGCGTTTCAACCTGATTCATTATGGAGAAATAGCCAAAATTGACGGTTACGGAACAGGTATGATTTTTCCCGGATTCAGCAGTAAGTTCTTTATTTTTGATGCCCGTTTGGAATTCCGCAATTTTGGCGATCAATTTTTGCCGGGATATTTTGACAGGCAATATGATCAACAGCGGGCTCAGGTAAGGCATATAATTTCTGATGGTAACGGAAATCAAATATGGTATTTAACGACTAAAGAAGAAACACTGAAAGATGTTGAGTCCTCTCTCGGCTGGTTTGGCTATTTAAGAGCCAATCTTTTTAATATTGTATATGCTAAAATTGCTTATCAGGATATGTATGGCAAGCAAAACTTTTTGGGCAAATCCTTGTGGGCAAGCGTTACTGTATGTCCTTCTATTGTTCCTAAATTGAAGGAAGCATCAGTTTGTTACGCTCAAACCAATGTAAATTATATCAACTTCAAATATCCCAGAAATGATAATGCCAATATCTTAGGGCGCCTGGTATATTCCATTTCGGATAATGCCAATTTGGTTGGAAGTTACAGAGAATATTATACCGATATCAATAATGACGGTAAAATCAAAGGTAAAGATGAAATAATTGAAACCTTCACTTTTGGAGTGGAATTTTGGTTTTAGGTATTAAACAATATCTATGCCTGAATAATCCTCAATTTTAAGGAAGAGAAATAGATAGCAGAAAATTCTTTATTCACAAGAACAATGATATAGCGTTTCTTACTGTTAACTGATGTTCTACCCATCATCAACTCTCCTTAAGGATGGGTGGAGGATGGGTGCTTTCCAAGGAACAGAAAAGACAATATTATAATTGATAAAAAAGGAAGTTAGCGAGGGGCTTACACCTGCGGAAGAACTGCAAGTTCGTCATTCACTTGTAATTCAACTATTTCCTGATTATTAATTTGGGGTAATAAAGTAGATTGGAAAGTATAGTTGAAGAGGATTTCAACCTTCCGGGTTCTAAACCTTTTCAACTGTTTCAACCTTTTTAAGCGGGATTTGATAAATATGTTGCTATAAATATATCAGGGAATTGACGCAATAAAGAGGTCTGCAGAACCGGATAGAGTTACAGGTCTTTCCGCAAAAGAGATAAACATTGCCTTACCTCTTTCCAACGAGAAACCATCCTCTGTAGTAAAAGAACCCTTAAAACAAAAGACCAGCAAGGGTTTATGCAAATTATCCAAAATGTAGGTTCCTTCCAGAATAAGCCGTGAAAGATAGAATTCTTCTGCCGGAGTAGGGTATGAAACCAGTTCATTAATTTTCATATGCGGGTGAATTAATTGGGGCAGGTATGTTTCAAAACGGGTGATGGCAAAAAGTATTTCCCGGTTTATATATTTGGGAGTAAGTCCTCCTCGGATAACATTATCGGAATTAGCCATAATTTCAATTCCAGCTCCCTGGATATAGGAATGCAGAATTCCGGCATCTAAAAAAATTGCCTGACCTGGTTGCAAGGTGAAAGTATTGAGTAATAAGGGGCTAACTATGCCACTATCAAGGGGATAGAATTCATTTAAGTGCTTACAAATTTGGCAGGTGAATTTCAGTTTAGGGCTCAATTTCGGTTGGATTATTTCAAGGCAGTGCATAACTTCTTCCAGTTGTGAACTTTCACTTTCCAGAATTTGACTGAATAAATCCCTCAAGGTATTTTTAGAAGGATTCTTGTTGAAGGCGGAGAATTTCTGCCAAATCTCTATTATGCCTAAAATATGAAAATTGCGGATAATTTCATCAAAAGGTCGGAATCCGCACATTGCAATAAAAGGAGTAAGAGCACATATCAATTCGGGTTTATGATTGGGGTCTTTGAAACTGCGTTTGGGATCGTTTGACGGAATTCCTTCCTGCTCTTCTTTACGAAAGCCATTTTGGGCAGTTTGCTTATCAGGATGAACTTGAAGAGAAAGAGGTTCTGCGGCAGCTAAAATTTTCAAGAGAAAAGGCAAGGCAATATTTTGTTCCGTTCCCAGCATATTTTCCGGCATATCCTGCAACAATTTATCCATTGGGATTTCTCCTTTTTCGGTTATTACCAGGGAAGGTGCTTTGGGATGTGCTCCAAACCATATTTCGGCTAAGGGTTTTCCTATTTCCTGTTGTTCACCAATCAATTCCTGAAGGTATTTAGTATCACCCCAGGAATAATTTTGGAGGGACGGTTTAATTAAATAGGGCATAAATAAACTCCTTAAAACTGAAAATAAATAAAAGGTTGAATTTCAGCAGAGCGAAATTGGAATAAAACCCAAATCACTATTGCCAAAAGCAACGACTGTAAAATTACAGGTGCTTTACTAAGCGTTTTTTGTAAAGCATTATTATAACTATCCGGCATCCAGTGAAACACAAAACCGGTTATAATAAGAATAGCACATATTTTATATTGAGTTAGCCACTGCCAGAAAATACTTCCGTTGAAAGCGGTAAAAATGCGGTTCAACATCATTCCTGCGCTAAAAAAATTGGGTGAACGGAAAAATATCCAACCGAAACAGACAAAATGGAAAGTAACGATTACGCCGATAACTTTCATCACTTTGGTTTGCATTATCTTTAAGCGTAACAGCATCTTATCCAAAACTAAAGCCAAACCGTGAATACCACCCCAAACAACAAAATTCCAGGATGCTCCATGCCACAAACCACCCAAGAGCATAGTTATCATCAGGTTAAGATATTGTCTGGCTTTACCTTTACGGTTTCCTCCCAAAGGAATATACAGATAATCCCTCAACCAAGTGGAAAGAGAAATATGCCAACGCCGCCAAAAGTCCGTTACAGAACTTGCCCTGTATGGAGTTAAAAAGTTTACCGGTAAAGAAAAACCTAATAGTGCTGCCAATCCGATGGCAATATCGGAATAACCGCTAAAATCACAATAAATCTGTAAAGCATAAGCATAAACCCCTAAAAGATTTTCCAAGCCGGAAAAAAGCGCTGGATTTTCAAAAATGCGGTCTACAAAGTTGACCGATAAATAATCCGCTATAACTCCCTTTTTAATTAAACCCGAAAAGATCAAAATCAGGGCTTTAGCTATAGTATCTTTATCTAAACTTAACTTTTTATGAATTTGAGGGATAAAATAACTGGCACGAACAATAGGTCCTGCTACCAGCTGCGGGAAAAAAGAAACGAAAAAAGTGAAATCCACAAAACTTTTCAGCGGTTTTAGTTTGCCGAAATAGATGTCCAGAGTATAACTCCAGGTTTGAAAAGTAAAAAAGGAAATGCCTACAGGTAAAAAGATATCATAAAGAGGAAGTTGCCCGCCAAAAACTTGATTGATAGTAGTAATTATAAAATTGGTGTATTTGAAGTAACCCAGCGAACCTAAATTCCAGAAAACACTAAGCCACAAATAAAAACGCTTGGTGGCTTTACTCTGGGCATTGTAAAGAAAAGCACCCAAACCAAAATTGATGAGCGAAGTAATAAGCAATAAAATTATGAAACTACCACTGGTTTTGTAATAGAAATATAAAGAAGCTAACATCAGATACCAGGTGCGGACTTTAACTTTGTTCACTACCAGAGGATAGAAAAGCAAAACCACAATAAAGAAAAACAGAAAGAAAGTGCTGTGGAAAAGCAATGGCTTTTGAGGGTCGTAAACTAAACTATTCAGGATATTTTGAATTAAGGGAGGCATAGTAATTTTCTCTTATCCCGATTGTTCGCTGAAACTTTTATAACTTTTAATAAATGCCTGATAGAAGAGATAGCCCTGCAACATATAGCCCTTGGGGGTAAAATGCAAAAGGTCTTTGGCAGACATTTTTTGGTTGCGCCATTTTTGAATACTGTTATTGCCACCCATCACTTCGTTCAAATTCCACCAGGCACATTGATTTTCTTTTGCATAGTCAATGATAATTTTATCCACCTTGTCCAGATCGCTATTGTGCTTTCCTCGCTTGTTAGAATCCGGAGGAAGAGTGAAAAGAACTGGTGTTTCGGGATTGAACTGCCTTAGTTTATACATAAAGGTATTCAAGTTTTTAGTAAAGACCTCTCCGCGAAAAGTGCCCTGAGCATCGTTTGTTCCTAAAGAAATAACGATTAAATCGGGGTTTAAAAGTCCTATCTGCTCAAACAATATTTGTTGCTCCAGCAGATTGTAAAAACCGGCTCCGTTAATTCCACAAGAGTGATATAGCAATCCTGGTTGTTCTTTTTCCAAACAAATTCCGTATAAAGTAGAGGATTCACCGGTTAATATAAGTTTTACTTTGGATACTTCTGTTTCCCAGTAAACTCTGCTGTAATAGTAGTTGCCTATTTTTTCGGCATTCTTTTCGGGTTCAGCGGAAGCAAACTCCACTTTTGTTTCCATTCCGGGTAGCGAGGTTAGCAGAGATAGTTTATTAAAACTGTTATCACCTCTGAAAAAATTGTTGGTAGCTATTTCCAGGCATAAACCGTCTGCCATTTTTAAAGCATAACCGCTTAATCCGCGTTCAGAATTTAAACGGGTGAAAGAGCCGCTGGCTGATATTCTATAGTCATCTGGTTGATTTGTTCCTGCCAGTCGTAAAGGAAAAACTAATCCCCTACCTGCATTGCCGAAATATTGTTGGAGTGAAGTTCTGGCAGTTCCGGAAAAATATCCTGCTTGAATATGGGAATCGCCTATTTGATAGATAGTAACCGTTTGTCTTAAGCCACTACGCAGTTCCAGTAATTTTTCATAAAATGGTTTTAGAGCTTTTTTATCGCCCAGAAACTGATTTTTATCCAGGTTTAGAAATTTATACTGTTTTAGGTATTCATTACTTTCCAGAAGCAAATAATAGCTTTGAATAAATTCTTCCAGAGTATCCATATCGGAAGGATATTCCTCTTCGCTGAAAAGTTCATTGATATCTTCAGTCGTAATATTTTCTTCGGCATAGCTTTTGCTTACCGGAAAGATACAAACCACTGCCAGTATACAAAAAGGTAATAAACGGCGGATATGCACTTAATTCCCTTTCAGATAAGCAAGAAGCATTTCAGCAATATGATCAGCTCCTGCCCGTGTAAAATGAGTGTAATCCTTTCCTGCCAAAGGAGGTTGATGATTTACATATTTTGGCATAGAATTCAGCCCGCCCATTGCAGAAAATAAATTCCAGAAACCACAACCTGTTTCTTTGGCAATTTTGGCTTGAGTTGAAACCAGATAAGGTATATCAGGAGAAGTTACATACTCCGTTCCCTGCTTAATACATCTATCGTGTGCGCTGATAAGTAAAATCGGAACTCCGGGAAGCGCTTTTTGAAGATGCTCAATGCTTTTTTTCATCCCTTTTGCGTAATAGCTGTAATCCCGTATTTGGTAATTGGAAACATTCACTCCATACTGCAGGATGATAAGGTCGTAATGCAAGTGCTTCTGAAAACCGGATAAAATATCAGAACTTATCCGCTGAAAATACATTCCGGAATAACCGCGAATGGGATAGTTATCTACATAAGCTCCTTGCGGTTCGTCAAAGCTAACTCCATATAAATGAATAGGATCATAAGCATTAAATTCCAGCCGGATTTTTTTACAGGCAGTAACAGGACTGAGGTCTAAAACCTGAACCCCGGGCTGATTTTGTAAATGACGCAAGATAAAGGGAGCTCCATTATAGGAGACCTTTACATAACTGCTATCCGAACTGTGACTGTAAAAAAGACGAATACGATTGAAAGTTGAAGCTCCTCCTGCTACCTGAGATGCACTATATTCCACCCAAGGGTCATAATCAACATAAAAACGGGCACTTTCTTTTTGCGGTTCCGGTCTTGCTACCTGTGCGGAATCCAAAACAGCTAAACTATCAAGCTGTAAGGGCTCAATAACCTTTTCCGCTACATAATAATTACGCGGAATAAAAGTGTAACCTGTAATTCCCAAAGGAATATCATATTTATGAGGAGTCATAAAGGAAATGCTTTCCCAGTTGCGGGAAAAACTGTGCTTGATAGTTTGCCTAAAACCTGCTACAATTGAAGTTATACCTACCATTCCTACACCGGAACCTTGATGCATTGATTGAAGTTCCATCCGCAGTTTTCCGGTTATTAAATCCCCTTCAATAATAGAATCTCCGTAATAGGCAATCCGTAAATTCTCCGAAGGATTATTGAGTTTGGTAATAAATGGCTTAAGCGGTAATAAATCATTGGAAATAGCAACCGCTTTTTGCACAAAGGAGGTATCTGCTGAGACAACTGCTTTCTCGCGTTTCAGAGATTCAAACCAAGAAAGCTTTTTTAAAGGGAAAAAACGGTTATCCACAGCAGGAATAACCCTGGCTAAAATTTCCACTAAAATGACCGCTAACACCACTATTATAAGTGGTCTGATAAAATTTTTAGGCATAACCACCTTTTAAGTTATAATAATGTCTCTTACAGATAACACAGATTTATAATTTTGCTTTCCCTTACACCGAGAACACCGAAAAAACCGAGAACACTGAGATTTTTTATGGTTTCCGAGTTATCTTCATTTTTCATTCTTCATTAAATCTCTTTTTCTCTTTTCTCTTTGTAAAAAGAAGAATTAAAAAATCTCCGACTTATTAACCTTTTTTAATTCCCAATTTTCCATTATTTCTCTTTTTCTCTTTTCTCTTTGTAAAAAGAAGAATTAAAAAATCTCCGACTTATTAACCTTTTTTAATTCTCAATTCTCCATTATTTCTCTTTTTCTCTTTTCTCTTTGTAAAAAGAAGAATTAAAAAATCTCCAACTTATTAACCTTTTTTAATTCTCAATTCTCCATCATTTCTCTTTTTCTCTTTTCTCTTTGTAAAAAAACCAAGTCGTGACGATTTCCAATTTTTATATAGTAAGTTACCGTCAAGAACTATTTGGTTTTATGATATTTTACCTTAATATATATATATATATATATAACGAATAAAAGGAGTGCTTTATGAAAAAGACAAAATTCGGGTTGTTATTAGGCATAGGAATTTGTGCTATAATAATTGTATCCTGTTCTGCTCCTGAAACTTATTCTTCAAAACCGGTTTCTCAATCTACTGAACAGAAAACTCCGGAAATAGAAAAGGTCTCTAAGGTAGTAAATTACCACCAGGATAAGTTGCAGGCAATTTATAAAAAACATACTTACCAAAATGCAATGCAAGGCGATTTGGAATTTACACTTTATATTACTAATGAAGGGAAAGTTCAGGAAGTAGAAGTGAAAGCACTTTCCGGAAAGTTTTTCTCCAATTTTATTGATGAACTGAAGAAGGAAATTTTTACCTGGGCATTTCCTAAGCAGGATAAAATTATCTATAGTTTTGTGGTGAGTTTCCGGAAGGGGTAAGTTTTTATAAAGAGAAAAAGAGAGTTCTTCTGGAATAATTACTTAGAGCGAGGAAAAATAAAAAGCCCCATTCTTCATTCTTGTCCTTTCTTCTTGACATCAATGTGTATGTAAATCTTTAGGTTATAACTTATAAAAAAGAGGATGAAAGCGTGGAATACACTGATTATAAAAAGACCGCCAATGATATGATAGAACAAATTTCTGAAATTCGGAGGTTACTTTGATCCCGAGCCCAAAAAGCATTTGATAATGGAACTGGAGCAAAAGATGAATGCTCCCGATTTTTGGGAAGATCAAGCACAAGCCAAAAAAATAAGCAAACAGCTTGCTCAATTAAGAGATGAACTGGAGCATCTGAAAAAACTGGATACCGTTAAAAGTGAACTGGAGACATACCTTACCTTATTAGATGAGGATTTCAATGCCGAATTACTGGCAGAAGCGGTTTCTGAACTTCCCCGCATACAAAGTTTTATTGAAAAAGCTGAAATTGAGTGCTATCTGAACGATAAATATGACCATAATAATGCACTGCTGACAATTCATTCTGGTGCAGGCGGAACAGAATCTCAGGACTGGGCTGAAATGCTTTTACGGATGTATGCTCATTGGGCAGAAAAAAATGACTATAGCTTTGATATTATTGATTCTCTGCCAGGAGAAGAAGCAGGACTTAAAAGTGTAAGCGTTGAAATCAAAGGTGATTATGCTTACGGGATGTTAAAAAGTGAAATTGGTGTTCACCGTTTAGTGAGAATAAGTCCTTTCAACGCTCAAGGTAAAAGACAGACCTCTTTTGCCTCGGTTTTTGTGTATCCGGAATTTGATGAGGACCTGGAAATAGAGATTAACCCCAAGGACTTGAAAATAGATACTTTCCGTGCAAGTGGAGCAGGAGGACAATATGTTAATACCACTGATTCTGCAGTTAGGATAACACATTTACCTACAAATATAACAGTTACCTGCCAAAATGAACGCAGTCAGATGCAGAATCGGGAAAAAGCAATGTCCATTTTGAAAAGCCGTTTATATCAATACTATGAGGAACAAAGGGAAAAAGAGAAAAAGAATCTGGAAAATAGCAAAACGGAAATTGGCTGGGGTAATCAAATTCGCAGTTATGTTTTCCATCCCTATCAGATGATTAAAGACCATAGAACAAATTATGAAACAGGTAATGTTGATAAGGTAATGAATGGCGATTTGAATGATTTTATTTATGCCTGGCTTAAATACAATGCACATCAGAGGATAAATGGCTAAACAGGATTATAAAATATTGCTCAATGAACTGGATAGAAACAAGTTACCTGTTCATATAGGTTTCATTATGGATGGAAATGGAAGATGGGCAAAAAAAAGAAATAGACCCCATCTTTACGGCCACAGAGCAGGTGTGAAAGCATTAAGACAAGTTGTAGAATTGGGAGTTGAGCTAAAACTTCAATATTTAACCTTCTATGCTTTTTCTACAGAGAACTGGAACCGTCCGGAAAGCGAAGTAAAAGGTCTGTTAAGATTGCTTAAAGATCAGCTAAAAAAGCAAATTCCGGAACTGATGGAACAAAATATCTATGCTCAATTTATTGGTTCTACTGTTGGCTTGGAAGAAAATTACTGGAAAGAAGTAAGTTCTCTGGTTGCTCAAACACATAATAACACAGGAATGATAGTTAATTTTGCCTTCAACTATGGAGGTCGCCTGGAAATTATTGAGGGCTTCAAAAAGTTTATGACGATGCATCCTGAAGAATGGCATAAACTAACCCCTGAGGAATTTGGAAATTACCTTTGGACAGCTGGTCAGCCCGATCCAGATTTGATAATTAGAACCAGCGGAGAAAAACGTCTTTCCAATTTTTTGCTTTGGCAATCCGCTTATGCCGAACTCTATATTACAGATACATTGTGGCCTGATTTTGACAAAGTGGAACTGATAAAGGCGCTTTTAGATTATACTTCCCGGGAACGCAGGTTTGGAGGCAGGAATGAGTGAACTGGCAAAAAGAGTGCTGGTTGCAGTTATTTTAATTCCCATAGTTCTTATTGTTCTGTATTATAGGGGTTTGCCTTTAGTTATAACTTTATTGATTATTACTTTTTTGAGCTCCTGGGAATACGCTCAAATGCTAAATAAGGCAGGCATAAAAATACACTATGTTTGGCTTGTGTTCAATTCTCTTTTTTATTTGGCTTTTGTTTATATGAAGGGTAAGGATTTATCTCTTTTATGGTTGGTCTTGTTTTTAGCAATAGGGGAAGCAATATTAACATGGGAAAAGGAATTATCTGTTCCCCGTATTTTTGCTGTTCTTTTCGGTTTCGTTTATACTGCTTTATTTCCTGCTTTAATTGCTCGTTTGGGTTTATATTATGCGGAACATAATTTTTTACTTGCCTTAATTCTATTGATTTGGATTGTGGATTCCGTTGCTTATTTTACTGGAATAAAAATTGGAAAACATAAAAATATAACAGCTATCAGCCCGCAAAAATCCCTGGAGGGTTTTATAGCGGGAGTTCTTGCGCCTTGGCTGATTTTGATTATATTATATATTTGCAAGGTTGAGATACTGCCATTTTCTTATCTGGCTCTGCTGGCAGTTGCAAGTGGAATTTTCGGTCAGATAGGGGACTTGGCAGAGTCAATGTTAAAACGATTTTGCAAGGTAAAGAACAGTTCTAATCTTCTTCCCGGGCACGGGGGAATTTTAGACAGATGTGACAGTTGTTTATTTGCAGGTTCGTTTTTATATTGTGCTTTGGAAATTTTAACTAAAGTGAGGTAATAATAATGAAAAAAGCACTTACTCTAATCGTTATGTTAGCTGCCACAGCAGCTATGTTTGCTCAGGTCTATGCCGTTGACCTTTTCTTCTCGGAATATGTAGAAGGAACAAGCAACAATAAGGCATTGGAAATTTTTAACGGAACCGGAGAGCCGGTTGATTTATCCAATTACACCGTAAAACTTGCCTCCAATGGAGGAACCTGGAGCTCTACCAACATTCTTAATATGAGTGGAGTGTTGGATGATGGTGATGTTTATGTAATTGCCAACAGCCAGGCAGAAGCATCAATTCTGGCTATTGCTAATGTAACCTCCACTGTTACATACTATAATGGTAACGATGTAGTGGGTTTATTTAACGGAAATACTCTTATTGATATTATCGGTGTTTATCAACAAGACCCAGGAACTGCCAATTGGCCTGTTGCCGGAACTCCTTCTGCTACTGCGGAACATACTTTAATTCGGAAACCAACTGTTATTCAGGGAAATACCAATTTTCTTGCTGGTGCCGGAACTAATGCTGACGATTCGGAATGGATAGTTTATCCGCAGAATTATTTTGCCGATTTGGGTCAGCATACTTTTAATCCTGGAGCTCCCGAACAAGCAGCAACTCCTACTTTTAATCCTCCTGCAGGGGTCTATGCAAATCCTATCAGTGTAACAATTTCTTCTACAACGCCTGGAGCGATAATTCGGTATACCACAGATGGCACAGAGCCGAATGAAACATCCACTCTTTATTCTGCTCCTATAGCAATGGCAACTACTACAACTCTGAAAGCCAAGGCCTATGCTACCGGTTTTAGTCCTTCTTACACAGCAACTGCTAATTATATCTTCCCGGTGCAAGTTTCCAATATTGCAGCTTTACGTGCTTCTGCCGCCGATGGAACAACTATTTATCAGCTTGCCAATGAAGTAATACTTACGATGCAACAGAACTGGCGTCACCAAAAGTTCATTCAGGATGCAACAGCCGCTATTTTGATTGATGATTATAATAATATTATGAACACTCCTTATAATATCGGAGATGGAATTACAGGCATTACAGGAACTCTAAATCGTTACACTACCGGTATGCTACAATTTTGGCCTGTAATAAATCCCGGTCCTGCCACCTCTACAGGTAATGTAATTATTCCTCAATTGGTAACTATAGCAGAGATAACTAACAATGCAGAACTCTATCAATCACGTTTAATGCGTCTGGATAATGTTCACTATGCTAGCCCCAGCGGAAATTATGCCGCTCAAACCAGTTATGATTTATTGGATGCTACGGGCACTATTGTAATGCGAACTCAATTCTCCGATGCGGATTATATTGGAACTCCTATGCATCAGGGAAATTTTAATGTGTATGTTATAGTTACTCAATATAATGCTACAACACAGGTTACTCCCAGAATGCTAAGTGACTTCAATCCCGTTGCCAATGATGATAATGTGTTAACCCCTATGCAAATTGAACTGATAGGTAACTATCCTAATCCTTTCAATCCCGAAACAACTATTCGTTTCAAAATGGAAAAATCAGCTCCTGCGGAAGTGATTATCTACAACGAAAAGGGTCAGATAGTTAAAACATTTAGCACTATTGCTACGCAGGGAATAAACAGTGTTGTTTGGGATGGAAAAGATAATAATGGACATCCTGTTGCCAGTGGAGTTTATCTGTTCCGTCTGAAATCAGGAAGCTACAGTAGCACTAAAAAAATGGTTTTGATGAAATAGCCAGAGGATGCTGTTCCTCCTCAAGAAAAAAGGGAGATTCAGCGAGCTCCGACTACACAGTAAACAGCATACTGACAACCTACTATTTGAAAAGTAAGAAAGCAAAGATGTCAGTATGCTGTTTTACAATTTAGAGAGCAATGCCAATATCCAAACAAAAACTTCTGTTGATAACGGATTTATATCCCAATAAATTCAATCCTGTAAATGGTGTGTTTGTTCAGCAGCAAGCAATTGAACTTTCCAGGCATTATCAGGTTCAAGTTGTTGCTGCTTGTGATAAAAATCCTTATCTTGTATATGAACATCATCAGGATGGCTTTCCAGTAAAACTAATCTGCTATCCCTATTGGCAGAAGTATTTTTTAACTTCCCTGATAACATATAGAATATTAGCTTTAACAACCATAAAAAGATGCTATAAAAGATTTCAACCGGATATAATTCATATTCATGATTACCGTCATATTCCGGAATTATTTTGGTTGAAGCCCTGGTTAAATAAACTTACTGTTCCCAAGTATCTCACTTTACATAATATACGCACTCATCCCGAACGGCTGAAAAATAACCCCCGGATTGGTTTTTACCGTTGGGCTTTAACGAAAACACTAACTGGTTGGGAGCATATTTTTACCGTAAATAGCAAAATAGCTAAATGGGTAAAACAATATAACCCTGCTTCCAAAGTAACGATAATAGGCAATGCTGTTTCAGAGCTTGCTGAAGTTGATCCGCAATTAATAGAGCCATATAAATATATTTTGTTAGCTGATTATTTTCATCTTATCAGCATAGGTAACCTGTTTACCGAGAAGGGCTTTTCATATTTGATTGAAGCAATATCCTTATTAAAAAAAGAAGGACTTCAAGTTCAGCTCATTATAGCAGGGGATGGAGATAGAAGAAAGGAACTGGAAAATCAGGTTAAAACAAATAACTTGAATGAGGAAGTGATATTCCTTGGTAGAATTGAGAATAAACTTTTAAGAAATATCCTGCCTTTGTTTGATTTATTTGTTCTGGCAAGCTATAGTGAAACTTTTGGCATTGTATTTCTGGAAGCAATGTTTGCCGGCTTGCCTGTAATTGGCATTAAAGAAGAGGGTATCTACAATGTGGCAGAAGACGGGAAACAAGCATTATTTGCAGAGCCCAAAAACAGTAAAGACCTGGCTGCTAAAATTAAATTACTGATGCTGAATCCGCTTTTAAGAGAGGAGATAGCTAAAGCAGGACAAAGATTGGTGCAAGAGAAATATATGCTAAAGGAACTTATTAAAAGAATAATAGCGGTTTATGAACAAAAATAAGATACTGATGATTATCAACGAATTTCCTCCCACAGGTCAAAGCGGAGTTCAAAGACCTTTGAAATTCGTTAAATATGCCGTAAAAGCCGGATGGGAGGTGCATATTATTGCTCCTAAAAAGCCGGTGAGAAAAGTTGTGGATTATTCCCTTCTGCAGGAAATACCCAAAGAAGCACATATTTACAGAGTTGCTGGCTTAGGCATTAAGACCCCAGATGAAAGCAAAATGGTAAATGCCCATTTTGCGGAAACAGCTCCACCTTCCAAGATAGAAAGAGCATTTTGGAGATTGGCAAAGCTGGTAAATGACTTTCTTTTCCCTTATGATAAACAAATCGGCTGGATGCCTTTTGCCTATCATACTGCTTGTAAAATTATTAAAAAGCAACAGATTAGAAATATTTACATCACTGCTTTTCCCTATTCTGCTTTTCTGGTTGGTTTGGCTCTTAAGAAGAAGTATAAGGACAAGATTTTCTGGGTAGCGGATTATAGAGATTCCTGGCAGTTTGGCATAATGATAGAAAAATTAGTATTTCCCTTTCGCTTGAAAACTATCCGTAAAACGGATGATAAAGTTCTGGCAACTTGTGATGCAGCTGTTTTTGTAACTCCGGAAACCCAATTGGAATATATAAACAAACATAGCTGGTTGAAAGAAAAGTCCTATTATATTCCCAACGGCTATGATGAAGATGATTTTACAGGTATTACCCCGAAAAAGTTTGATAAGCTGACTCTTGTTTTAATGGGCAAGCTAACTAAGGTTTATGGTTCTCCCTTAAATTTACTGAAGGCACTGGAGGACTGCTTTCCGAATAATTATCAGGTAATCCATATAGGCAATATAGATAAAGCTATTTTGCACAACATAAAAACCTCCGGTTACACGAGATATAATTATCTTGGTTATCAAAAACATAGCGACGCAATTGCCTATTCCCTGGGAGCAGACATCAATTTGATTATCCTAAATGAAAATCCCACTGCCAAATATTGGTATCCAGGCAAGCTTTTTGAACTTTTACGCTGTGGGAAACCTATTCTGGCTTTAGGACCAAAGGAAAGCAATCTGGAGAAAATATTAAGCGCTACCAAACGAGGCAGATACGCCTATATAAACGATAAAGAACAAATAAAAGCCCAAATTGAATATATCCTAAAAAATCCCGATCAGTTTGATACCTCTCCCGAAACGATTAAACAATATTCCCGAGAAGAACTATGCAAACAGTTATTGGCAATATATGAAAAAGGTCAATCCAGTAATTCCTGAACGCGTTTAAATACCATATCCGGAGTAAGCTTAAGCAGACAATCCAGTGTGCACTTTGGTTTCTTTTTCTTATCTATGCAGGGAGCGCAGGCAACAGGATAGCGAATTATGTTACTATTATTTGAAAAAGGAGCTGTCTGTAACTCGTTGGCAGGACCAAAAATAGTTAAACCCTTTATTCCAAAGCAGGAAGCGATATGTCCTAAACCGGAATCGGTATTAATAAAGAAATGTAATCGGGAAATAATTGCAGCTACATTTGCCAGTGGAGCATTGAGCAGAAGAAGGGTCTTAGTTCTTGCCTGAATAGCTTTTCCTACTTCAATTTCATCAGGACCTGCAATAATCAAAATAGGATAATCATATTGNCTTTTAAGNTTTTCTATTAANGCAATAAAATATTCCTTATTCCATCTTCTGCGTTTATTTTTAGCCATACAACCAGGATGTATGCCAATAATCTTTTTTCCTGTTAGATTGTTTTCAGCCAGGAAATTTTCTGCCCATTGATGATTTGCTTCCGTTAAATGAAAATAGGGATATAAATTTATTTCATTTTGACGAACAATCGCTTCTTCCCAGGAAGGCAGATTTAGGAAACTTTGAAACAGAGTATAGTTACTTCGGGTTCTGGAAAGAAGAGGATTAAATTTAACATAGACGGATAAACCCGGATAGCGAAACTTTTTATATTCTCCAACCTTGATTTCTGCCTTTAAGAGTAACATAAAAAGCCAGGTTTTCCAGGGGCGAACTCCGGAAGAAAAAAGGACAGCTTGATACTTCTCTTTCCGTAGTTTGAAAAGAGTAGTAAGCAGTAAATTTGCTTTCCAGCCAGTAAAATGAATTTTACTAATAAAAGGAGAATCCGTTACAGGTATTGCAGCGGACTTCGGGAAAAAAAGAATTTCCAGTTCCAGCAAAGGATATAAGGTCTTTACTGCTTGTAAAACAGGAGTTAATAAAATCAGATCACCAATTCCCCAAGTATGAATAACTAAAACTTTTCCCTGTGTAACTTTTTTCATTGTAGACCTTAAGCCGTTTTATGCAAGAATTTTTCCCAAAGACCTTTCAAATCAGCCATTGTTTCCTGCCATAAATCAATAATATCTTTTCTCGTTGGTAAGAGGTATTTTAGCATTTTGCNCTGGCTGTCCTTTTGTTCAAAATAAACAATTAAAATAAACCAGAAAAAATAGGAAAAACTGCTGCTGAGTGCAGCTCCGTTGATTCCCATAACGGGAATCAGCCAAAGATTTAAGCCAATATTAATTAGTAAAGCCACAGCGGGAAGGATAATGCTTATTATAGGAAAGCCCTTACTATTCAAGTAATTATTAAACAGCGAACCAAAACTTAAACCATAAACAGCTGGCATTAACCAAAAATAAACATAATACACAGGCACATATTGAACTCCAAACACTATGCTCATTATGAATTTGCCCAGAAAGCCAAAACCCAAATTTGCTAAAGTTATAAAGAAAAAGAACAACAGAAGGGTCTTCTTCAGAAGCAGCCATTTACTAATATCATCATCTATATCGGAAAGCTTTACAAACAATAAACCCCCTACAAGGTTTGAAGCAATCTGAATAAAATCTACAATATGTGCCGCCATAGAATAAATTCCTACTTTCTTGAAATCCAAAAAATGCTTGATTATTACAATATCGGCTCTAATTAGTAACATAATGAACAGAGAAGAAAGAAAAACACGAAAACCATAACTGTAAAACAGCTTAACTAACTTGAAATTTAACTGCTTATACCAATTAGTCCATTTGGTTCGCAATACTAAATAAATAATACTGCTAATTAAACCTGCAACGGTAAAAACCATAACCGCATTAATTTTATCTACTTCTAACAGAGCAAAATAACCAATAAGCAAAAGAACAAAAAAGATGGCGGAACTTAAAAAATGCGCCAAAGAATTTTCCAGAATTCTATCCATTCCCATATATATTGCCTGTAACTGCATAAATGCCTTATTAAAAGAAATAAACATTATTAAAAGGATTATTTTTGCCGGAGTAAGAGGATAACCAATCAATTTACTCCAAAAATCCAGAAAAACAATGCCCAGACAGCTGAAAATGAGCAATTCCAAAAACATCGTAAGAATAGTCCAGCCAAACATCGTTTTCACTTCATCAGGATATTTACGCACTAAATAAGGATAGCTTCTGAAAATTCCCCAATCCAAAATCATCCAGATAAAACCTCCTAAAGTAATTAAATAGCTGTATTCACCTTTCAAAGTTAAACCTAAATACCTGGCACTTATCCAGCTGATTAAAAAGGAAAGAATTAGGATTACTATCCTGAAACTGCTACTGGTTACGATATTTTTTTTCAGGTTTATCTGGGACATTTTTCTCTGTTTTTGGCGTGTAAATTTTGGTTTTTACTATAAGTCATAATCCCATAATGATTATACCGTCCTTTTTGTCAAATGTAAAAAAAATCTTTGCTCCTCGCTCTTAGCCCTCAGCCAAAAGCACGTCAGGGCGAAACAATGATAGCGATGGTGGCGTAAGCCCCTCGGGAAATGGAAAATGAAGAATGAATTAAGTAAGGAATTGTCATCGTTTATATAATTTTAACCTTTACCTCAAATTATTTTAGCGATGAGGACTCGTGACTACTTGCTTTTTTTACAAAGAGGAAAGAGAAAAAGAGATTTAATGAATAGTGAAAAATAGAGACAGCTCCGAAACCATAAAAATAACCTCGGTGTTCTATGTATTTTCGGCGTAAACCAAAATTAAAATCATAACTCTATGTTTTTTTATTGTGAGGTGTAAGTGGACTTAATTTCCTTGACAGTTAACAGCTTGATTTTATCAGGAACTTTCAAGGTAAATGCAATGTTAACTTTATATAAGACACAAAGAAAAGGACAATAAATGGTAATCGCGAAGATAGTATTCTGGATTTCCTGGCTACTTTTAGCTTACCACTTTGTTGGTTATGGATTAATCTTATTTATCATAACTTCACTGTTTAAAAAAGCAAAGATTTCAATTCCCGCACCGGATGTCTATCCTTCCATCACTGTAATATGTCCTGCCTACAACGAGGAAAAGGTTATAGAAGAAAAAATCCGTTCCTTTTTACAGCTGAATTATCCTAAAGACAGAATAAAAATGATTATTATTTCTGATGATTCCACCGATAAAACCAATGAAATAGTGCAAAAATATACCGATCAAAACATTTCTCTGGTAATTCAAAAGCCAAGAGCAGGCAAACAAAATGCTCATAATCTTGTTTTACCTTTACTAGATACCGATTATGTTTTATCTACCGATGCCAACAGCATTTTTACTCCCGATTGTGTTCGACTTTTAGTAGCTAAAATGCTTTCTGATAAAAGAATAGGTCTCGTTTCTGGAGAAGTGAAAATGGTTAAAAGAGGCAGTAAACAATCGGGGGAAGCTCACTATTGGAAATACGAGGCATTTTTAAAATTGATGGATTCACGGCTAAAAACTTTAATCGGAGCTAATGGTCCTATCTATTTGATTAAAAGAGAACTTTTTTCGGAAATTCCCTCAAACAGTCCTGATGATTTTGAACGGGTTTTACTTACTTTAAAACGAAGATATATAGCTGCTTATGAACCACAAGCCATCATTTATGAAGAAGTTACCGAAAAAGCGACGGAAGAAATATCCCGAAAAGTGAGGATTATTACCCAGGAATGGTGTGTTTTGAAACGCAATATTGAGTTATTAAATCCGTTTCGTTATCCCGCTGTAAGTTTTATTTTATTTTCGCACAAAGTGTTACGCTGGTTATTCTTTGTTTTTGTATTGACAGGATTTGTCAGTAACGCTTTTTTGTTGCAGTTTGGTTTTTACAGGATTGTTTTTATTTTGCAGGTGATTTTATATTTGTTTGGAACTATAGGACTTATATTCCAAGAAAAAGGTCACCATATTCCTTTAACCGGAATTCCGGGATATTTTGTAGCGATGGTCTATTCCTCAGCTCTTGCTTTTTGGAACTTCCTGCAAAATAAGAAGATTAATTTATGGCAACCGGTGCGCTAAGGAGAAAAAATGAATATTCTAATTACCGGCAGTAACGGTTTTGTCGGTTCCAATTTAATGCGGGAACTGGAAGAAGACGGGCATACTGTAATCGGTATTGATATCAGTGAACATTGCGAAGGGAAAAAGCATCCCCAAACGCTAAGAGGAGATATTAGGTCGCTAAAGGATTTAAACAGGGTTGCCTCTGTTTTTTTACAAAAGCAGCAATGTCCTCTGGAATTGATTATTCATTGCGCAGCAGCGAAGAATGACTTTGGTGTTTCCCGTCAGGAATATTATAGTCATAATAAATACGGCACCAAAACATTACTGAATTTTGCCTGTGAGCAAGGCATCAAGAAGTTAATTTATATCAGTTCCGTTGGCGTTTTTGGTCATCCGGAAGGTAAAGCAAATGAGGATTTTCCTTATAATCCGGATACTGATTATGGCGCTTCAAAACTGGCAGGAGAGTTGCTTTGTATCAAGTGGCAGCAGCAAAATCCGGAACACGAACTTATTGTTTTGCGTCCAGCAGCTATTTTTGGTCCCGATAATTTTACCAATACTTATAAACTTATAGATACTTTACATAGAAAACCCTATTTAACTATCGGCGAAGGAAATCATATTAAAACCATCGTTTCCGTCCATACTGTGATTGATATGATTCGTTTTGCAATGCAGAAATTAGCCCCTGGATACGAACATTATAACTGCATTGATGAGCCATATTTAACCTTGAAGGAATTAATGGAACTTATTTGTTCGCATCCAGGTTTCCAAATGCCCCGCTTTAAAATCCCCTTGAAAGCAGCAATTGGCATTGGAAGATTGTTTGATATTCCCGCGAAACTTTTTTCTATAGACCTTCCCGTAAATAGTGAGAGGATGCGTAAATTAGGAACCGCTACCTATTTTACTGCCGAAAAAGCTAAAAAAGATGGTTTTGTACAAAAGATGTCCCTAAAAGATAGCATCACCGAGATGTGCGATTGGTATCTTTCTATAAACAAATAACTTAACAGGAGTATTTTGGATGAAAACAGTGAAAATCGGATTAATTGGCTGTGGCCGCATTTCTAAAAATCACCTTGATGCCGTTTCTCAAATTCCGGAAGCGGAGTTTGTTGCCGTTTGTGACCTTGTGGAAGAAAAAATGCAGGCGGTAGCAGAAAATTATGGGATTAAAAATCTTTATAACAACTATCAGGATATGCTGGAAAATGAAAAGTTAGACCTCGTTTCAATTTGCACACCAAGTGGCTTGCATCCTCAAATGGGAATTGATGTAGCAAAACATAAAATCAATGTGTTAACTGAAAAACCGATGGCTACAAACATTGAGTCAGCCGATGCTTTAATCCGGGCTTGCGACCAAAATAAGGTGAAACTTTTTGTAGTTAAACAAAATCGCCTCAATGCCACTATGCAACTCCTTAAAAGAGCTATAGATAAAGGACGCTTTGGCAGAATCTATTTAGCGGAATCCAATGTTTTTTGGCAAAGACCTCAGTCCTATTACGATGCCGAAAAATGGCGTGGAACCTGGGAATTTGATGGCGGTGCCTTTATGAATCAGGCAAGTCATTATGTGGATGCACTTTATTGGCTTTTAGGAAATGTGGATAGTGTTATGGCTTACACGGCAACTATGGCTCGCCGAATTGAAGCGGAAGATACGGGTTGTGCTATCTTGCATTTTCGCAATGGCATAATAGCAACTATCAATGTTACAATGTTAACTTATCCCAAAAATTTTGAGGGCTCTATCACTATCATCGGAGAAAAAGGAACCGTTAAAATCGGGGGTGTGGCTGTAAATAAAATAGAAAAATGGGAATTTGAGGATTACGATGATGATGATCGCATTGCTCAGGACGCCAATTATCAGCCGCCAAATGTGTATGGCTTTGGTCATAATCCTTACTATCGCAATGTGATAGATGTCCTTTTAGGTAAAGATGTTCCTTCCACCGATGGAAGAGACGGCAGAAAATCAGTGGAAATCATTCAGGCAATTTACCGTTCTGCCAAAACCGGAAAGCGCGTTTCTCTGCCTTTATAAAGTAAGGATTTTTTTCCCCTTAAGGTAGCGTAACCATTTAATAAACAATTTCAGACCTTGGGCTGCCGAATTTCAATTCGGAAAAGGGAATACCGAAAATGTTTTTGGAAAACTATAGGATATCATTTCTATTTTCATAATCCCTTTGTCATTCCTGCGAAAACTAAAATCCCGATATTTTTAATCTATTTAACTGACTTTTTAATATTGAACATATTATCTGTGCCAAATTGGAATTTACCACCCTTTTTTCCCTCAACTATGTTTTTCTGCTTCATCTTTTTTTGCCTGCATAACCATCTAATAATCCAGTAACACTCAAGTAACACTTCCGTAACGGAACTACGGAAGTGTTACGGAAGTGTTACGGTGTCGTTACTTAATCAACTATATAACAAGCAATTACACATCTTAAGGTAAAAAACAGTTTACAACGGGTTTTAACCAGGTGATAAACAAGCAAAAGAAGGAGAAAAAATTCCCGGCAGGACGATAGATAAAGAAAATAGGGATAAAAAATCTTTCGGAAAAAAAGCAGGATGAATTATCAGACAAGAAACTTGGAATTTATTCTAAAAATACCAGTTCGGTCATTTTAACGGAACTTTTTTTAGCTAAGAATCTCCATTTTTCGCCGGGTTCAAAACCAGTCGTTATTTTTCTGCCCTTCCTACGGAATTTTTTCTGCTATTTACATATTATGAATATGGAGATAGTATGAAAAATTCAGCAAAACGATTACCCGGTTCTCAAAAAAATATTTGTTTTTTCTTCTAATTGCTCTATAATATATTGTAACGCAAATAATATCAAGGAGAAAAAAATGGATACAAGAGAAGGTATGCCGTTGCTGGGGGATTATTTCCCCGAAATGACCGTCGTTACAACTAAAGGTAAAATGACCCTTCCCAATGATATGGCAGGAAAGTGGTTCGTTTTTTTCAGTCATCCGGCTGATTTTACCCCTGTTTGCACTACGGAATTTGTCGCCTTTCAAAAACTTTATCCCAAGTTCAAAGAGCTCAATACTGAACTTATCGGATTAAGTGTAGATCAGGTTTTTGCACATATTAAATGGGAAGAATGGATTAAAGAAAATCTTGGTGTTACCATTCAATTTCCCATAATTGCCGATACCGGTGTTGTAGCAAAAAGCTTGGGACTTATTCATCCCGGGAAAGGAACAAATACTGTCCGTGCTGTATTTATCGTTGATGCCAAAGGTATCATTAGAATTATCCTCTATTATCCCCAAGAACTGGGACGCAATATGGAAGAAATTCTGCGTGCCGTTAAAGGAATGCAATTTTCAGATGCTAACGGTTGCTCTATGCCTGCAAACTGGCCTAAAAATGAATTGATTGGAGACAAAGTGATTATTCCGGCTGCTGCTACTGTTGCTGATGCTAATGCCCGCATTGCTAAAATTAAAAAAGGGGAAATTGAGGGCTATGACTGGTGGTTTTCTTACCGGGATGCCAAACCTAAACAGGAGAAAAAAACGGTAACACAACCAAAATCTTCTTCCCGCACAAAAAAGAAATGAACTAAAGGGGCAGTTGAAAAACTGCCTCTTTTTTTAACNCCCAATAGTACAGCAGCAATAATGGTTAATATTATTTCCAGATTCATTAATCATATATTGTAGAATAAATACCGTAGGAAGGGCAGTTAGAAAACGAAGGGTTTTAATCCGGCGAAAATATATCTCTATGAAAGAAAAAGAGTTCCGTAGGAACGACAGATACTAACAACGGGTTTTAACCCGGTGCAAAGAGAAATATGAAACAACTTATCTCTTTTGTTAAGAATGAGTTCCGTAGGAACGACAGATACTAACAACGGGTTTTAACCCGGTGAATAAGAACATCAGAGAGCCATTATCTCTTTTCCTTAGAAAGAGTTCCATAGGAACGACAGATATTATAGAAGGGTTTTAACCCTGAGAAGAAAAGACAAATTTTGCATTTGGTTTGCTGAATTCTAATTTGCCATAAATAGAGAACATTTATTTTTCAGTGTTCTGCAAACTATTTAGCAAAGAGAGAATTTGCCAACCCATTTTTTCCAAAACTACATTATTTGGGTTTAATTGTCTTAACCCTCTCAACCCTCTCAACCTTCTCAACCCCCTCAACCCTCACAACATTATTTTCATCCCTTGGAATATATTATGCTTATCTAAATTATACGCAGTCAGACGCTTAAAAAAATTTAATTAAAATATATGCAGGAGGAACTAACAATGAAGAGACCTCTTTTTTTTATACTGCTCATTCTTGCTTTTTTGGGCTTGAATGCGAATGAACGAATTCCCATATATAGTTCACAATTCCTGGAATATTACGGTAACGGTCTTACTTTGCCTAACGGTGATATTCTCTTTTTTACCAATGCCTCTGATGAATATGGTAACAATATTGTGATGAACAGAATAACCGTCATCGGCGAAAATGTGTCCTCTGAATCAATAGACATTACCAACGCTCCTGGTGATGAATATATCATTGACCAAGTTATAAGCTCTGATGGATGCGTTATTTTTACCTATAATTTCCTGGCAGAGGATGTTGATCATTATTATGATGATGTAATGTATATTCAAAAGGTTACTCTTAGCGGTCAAACCTTATGGGGTGAAATGGGAAAAAAGATAACCCGTAATTTTACCAATTATGCCTTAGTTCCTAATAATTTAGGTGGTGCCTATCTTCTTAATGATGGCAATTCTTATGATGAAGCCAAACTTTATGGCTGGAATTTTAACGCTCAGGGTAATAACCTCTGGCAATCGGATATAATTTTGGAAATGCCTTGCTCTTATTTATACTTAAATAATGTTCTTGCTGATGGAGCAGGGAATATCATCTTAAACTTACTGTTAAAAGATTCTCCGGAAAGCTATTGTTACAGCCATTTAATCAAACTTTCTCCCGAGGGTAATATTATTGGTAATAATCCTTTACTGCCCCAAAGCCAATTTTCCGGGTTATACCAAATTTACAGTGATAGAAACGGGAATTATGTTTTATGGAAAGTTATTGATTCCAACCTTATTTTGCAAAAAATGGACTCCTCGTATAATTTGCTTTTACCGCAAGCAATTACTTATCAGCATAGTTCCGATAGCGAAATTTCCAATCTCGGATTTTGTGCAGACGGCAGCTTATACTATTCGGAAGAACGCAATTATCCTCTTAATCCTTTAATTTATAAATTAAATCCTGATTTACAACCAAGTTGGACTGCCCCTGCGGAAATTCCTTTCTACTATAATTATTATTATCGGACTTTTCGTATAGCCGCAGATAATTCTTTATATATGGCATATATTGATTATTGGGGTTCTAATGGTAATTTACCTAATTCATCTATAATGCTTACCCGGATTAATTCTGTAGATGGCAGTATTGCTTTTCCGTTTACTTGTGTTTCCAGTCAGATCTTTCCCAAAGGTGCAGCAAGAATTTTTGCCTCTTCTGATAAAGCCCTTGTTTTATGGTATGATATATCCGACATCAATTTTGAAGTTCGCTGTCAACTGGTTGCACCTTCAGGTTCTATTTTATTGGAACAGGAAGGCAGAACTCTTCAATATAGACATACAGGTTCTGTGAATAATTATCAGGTCGTTAATTTGCCTCAGGGTGCCTGCTATGTTTATGAAATAACTGATACCTGTTTCAACTTCAAACTCTATTACCAAATCTGCGATGATAACCTTTCTCCCTTACTGGGGGAATATGGAATAGAGCTAAACCCCGATTCCAGCGAAGCAGAATGGTTAAAAAAAATTATACTGACACCCCAAAACCAGATTGGTATCCTCTATTTAACTCAAAATGCTCAGGATGTATTTAGTTTATATTATCAAGTGATAGATAATACAGGTACAGTTTTATTGCCCGGTAGGGGTATCCTGATTAAAGAGGCGGTTACAGATCCTAATTATAATTATCAAATGACTTGCGTGGATGACGATATAATCATTGCCTGGGAGGAAATATATTCTCTGCTGATCACAAGGATTATAAGAGGCCAACGGTTACATAATAACCTTCCCCAATGGGATGCAGGAGGAAAAATTCTCAAGCAAAGCACTCCGTATAATTGCAACTTGGTGAATATTTGTGAAAATTATCTCGTTTATGAGGATTATAATTACACTAACTATTCCTATGGAATAAGGAAATTGGATACCGATGGAAATCCTGACCCTTCCTGGCTGCTTACTGACTATATCACAAGTGGCATCCATTCTTTTTTAATGCAATCTTGCTCACTAATGGGTGATGAAATGGCTGTCTTCTATATTAAAGAATTCATTGCGGGTTTGTATGCTAGGTATGATTTGTATGTTCAGAAATATAATAGCCAGGGATTACCTTTATGGGGAACTTTGGGAATTCTCTTAGATACTACCGAAAATATACCTATAAGCGTAGCAGGTGTTAATTATGGAGATAAAATATTTTTTGCTCTCCAAAAATACGATCCGTATTTATATATAAACTACATGTCTTATAATTTGATAACTAATAATGGGACTATAATTTGGGATAACCCAGAATCCTTTTCCACTGAAATGTTTTACGAGACCTATGATTTTAAGTTGATACCTTATAACAACGATGTTTACTCCATTCTTTGGCTATCTGTGCGTAGCGATAATTTAAGTAAAATTAATAATCATTATGTCCTCTCTGATGGCTCTCTTTACTATAATCAAGCTGCGATAATTGATAAATCAGTTAAAAGTATTTCTGATTTGCAAGTGCTTAATAAAGGAAACTACTGCCAGGCAAATTACCGCCTCAATAAATACTATATTGAATATAAAGGTGCAGCTGAAGGACTCCAATCCTCCGCATCCAATGAATCCAGAGGACTCCGATCCACTGCATCCAACCCCAAAGGATTTTCCTATGAAGTAAAATCCCTCTATGCTTACAAAATCCCTTCCGAACCTGTTTTTACGGATGACCCTTTGCAACCTCCTGCCACCCTTTCTTGCTGTAACTATCCCAATCCTTTCAATCCGGAAACCACAATCAGCTTTGAAATTCCTAAAACGGACAATGTCTCTCTCCAAATCTATAACCTCAAAGGACAGCTAATCCGAACTCTTGTTAACGATTATCTCCCTGCTGGAAAACAATCTATTGTTTGGAATGGAACAGATAATAATAATCAACCTGTCGCCAGCGGTGTCTATCTTTATAAAATAAAAACAGGTAAATGCACTAAATCCGCTAAAATGCTCCTGCTGAAATAAACTTTTAAAGTTAAACTGCTATTCTATTTCAGTATACCATTTTAGGGCGAAAATTTCTTTGTCATTCCTATGCAAGCAGGAATCCAGACATTATCCAATAAAAAATAATTTGCTTTTCTAATGAATTGCATTATAATGTAATTAGGTTAAGGTGGAGAGGGATATTTCAGGTAGATGAAAAAAAGCGGTTGACAAAAAAACTGTCTTTTTAAGGATGGCACAACCTGCTCTGCATTAGCGGGGCAAAGATGTTCTTTTATCCATTATATAGAGTGCGCAAGTGAGAAAGAAGCTCTTGTCAGTTTTTACAATCATTTTAGTAATGATGGAGAGTTTGATCCTGGCTCAGGACGAACGCTGGCGGCGTGGATTAGGCATGCAAGTCGAACGGTATAAACCTTTCGGGGTTTAGAGAGTGGCGAACGGGTGAGTAACACGTAGGTAATCTACCCTCAAAACGGGGACAACCCAGGGAAACTTGGGCTAATACCGGATGCGTGCAAGCAATGTTTTGGCTGTTAATGCTATTCACGGAAGTGAGTAGTGTTAATGGTTGAGAGCATTATTTGCATAAAAGGTGGCATATGCTGCCGTTTGAGGATGAGCCTGCGTCCTATTAGTTAGTTGGTGAGGTAATGGCTTACCAAGGCGATGATAGGTAGGCGGCCTTAACGGGTGGTCGCCCACACTGGGATTGAGAGACGGCCCAGACTCCTACGGGAGGCAGCAGTCGAGAATAGTCTACAATGGACGGAAGTCTGATAGTGCGACGCCGCGTGAACGAAGAATCCCTTCGGGGTGTAAAGTTCTTTTATACGTGAGCAGTGCCCTTTATATGAATAGTATAGAGGGAGGGATTTAAGCGTATGAATAAGCAACGGCTAACTCCGTGCCAGCAGCCGCGGTAACACGGGGGTTGCAAGCGTTGTCCGGAATTACTAGGCGTAAAGTGCAGGTAGGCGGATAGATAAGTTTAAGGTTAAAGGCTACGGCTTACCCGTAGTAAGGCGTTAGATACTGTTTATCTGGAATGCGGTTGAGGGAGACAGAATTCCTGGTGTAGCGGTGGAATGCGCAGAGATCAGGAGGAATACCGAAGGCGAAGGCAGTCTTCTAAGCCGATATTGACGCTAAACTGCGAAGGTGTGGGGATCAAACAGGATTAGATACCCTGGTAGTCCACACAGTAAACGATAATCACTAGGTGTTGGGTTCGTATAGGACTCGGTGCCGGAGCTAACGCGATAAGTGATTCGCCTGGGGAGTACGATCGCAAGGTTGAAACTCAAAGGAATTGACGGGGGCCCGCACAAGCGGTGGAGCATGTGGTTTAATTCGACGCAACGCGAAGAACCT
>JGI11944J13513_1000627_pt1 | contig 32475 bp, 34 predicted proteins | sample TerdegcoTASludge_FD_13513 | JGI IMG/M metagenome (IMG submission 13513) | reverse complement strand
CCCCGCCGATCCGTTTTGTTGCCTTCCCCCCGCCCGCGGGGTCTTCGATCGCAAAGAGGCGGGCGATGACGCGGGTCACGTTTCCATCGACGGCTGCAGCGCGTTTCCCGAAGGCGATGCTGAGGATCGCCCCGGCGGTGTAGGCGCCCACGCCGGGCAGTGCCCGGAGCCCGTCCATGCTGCCGGGAACCTCCCCGCCGTGCCGCCGGGCGACGATGCGGGCCGCCTCGTGGAGGTGCCGGGCGCGGGAATAGTAGCCGAGGCCTTCCCAGGACTTTAGGACCGCGTCCAGGCGGGCCCTTGCCAGGGCGTTCACGTCGGGGAACCGTTCCAGAAAGCGTTCGTAGTAGGGGATGACCGTGTCGACGCGGGTCTGCTGGAGCATGACCTCGGCCACCCAGATGCGGTAGGGGTCGCTCGTCCTGCGCCAGGGCAGGTCTCTTCTATTCTTCTTGTACCAGTCGAGCAGAAGACGGGGGATGTCTTTTTCGGAGAGTTTCCTCATCCCCGCACAGTACTCATGAAGCACGCATCCGTCAACTTTCCTGAGCCCGGATGGTGCAGAACGAGTGCAGAAGATTCGGATCCCTTTGTTCTATGCGCCTTGAGCCTAATGCCTTGAGCCTGTCTTCTATACGTGGTTCCGGAGCATCAATTCCGCCGGGTGCGGGTTCAGATAGGTCTGCTCCTTCAGGTAGGGCTGGTTGTACTTCCGGACATAGTGGGCAAGCAGGGTGACGGGGACGATGAGGGGGATGAGCCCCTTGCGGTACGTGCGGATCACGTCGAGAAGCTCCTGCTTCTCGTCGCCGCTGAGGTCCTTCTTGAAGTAGCCCATGATGTGGGTCAGGACATTCTCGTGCTTGGCCGCCGTGGGCTTGAGAGCCATGGCCTCCATGAGGAGCTTTTCGTAGCGCTCCACGAGCTCGCGGACCGGGACCTGCTTCGCGTGGGCCACGAGGTTTCCCATCTCCTTGAGGTGCTTCGGGCTGTGGGCCATGAGCAGGAGCTTGTTCTTCGTGTGGAAATCCACGAGGCGCGCCACCTGCCGCGTGCCCTCCACGGCTTCGCAGTAGCGCTTGCAGGTGAAGATGCGCTCGATGAAGTTCTCTCGCAAAACGGGATCGTGCAGGCGCCCCTCCTCCTCTACGGGCGTCAGGGGGAAGTGCTCCATGAAGATGCGCGCAAAGACCCCGACGCCGACCTTCCGGGGCACGCCCTTGTCGTCGTAGACCTTGACGCGCTCCATGCCGCTCGAGGGGGAGTCGCTCTTGAAGATGAATCCGCAGAGGTCTTCCTTCTCCAGCTCTTCGACGCGCCGGCGGGCCCAGGCCTCCATGCGCTCCGTGTGGTCCGCGCCGGTCTTGTGAATGATGAGCCGGGGCCGGTTGGGGTCTCCGACGAGACGGAACGTGTCGCGGGGGATGCCGAAGCCGCACTCCACCTCGGGGCAGACGGGAACGTACTCGACATACTTCCCGAGGGTGTGGACGAGGAACCGGTCCAGGGCGTGCCCGCCGTTCCAGCGTACGTTCTCTCCCAGCAGGCAGGTGCTGATTCCGATGCGGATCTTTTCCATGGGCTATATCCTAGCACATCCCGAGCCCTTGGCAACCCCAAAGATGGACCGGGCGGCATTTCGGTGCCGTGGAGGTCCCGCTTGCCTGCCGGCTCGAATGCGTGCTACAGAGGGTGTCGTCAATCCGTTTCCGGCAGGGGAGTGTGAATGGGGAAGGTCAGGCGGCTTGCCATCGGGGAGAAGGCGTGGACCGATGCCCGGGGCTGGGTCCTGAACCCCCTTCCTTTGGCGGGGCTCGAGGGGAAACCCCTGGGCAATTTTCACGTGGCCTCCATGCAGCCCGGCGCGATCCGGGGAAATCACGCCCATGGAAGCGCCGCGGAGTGGCTGCTGTTCTGCGGGGGGCCGGCGGCACTGATTGCCGGGGAGGAGGAAATCCTCGTCAGCGGGACGGAACCGGAGCTCTTCGAGATCCCCCCGGGCCTGCCCCACGCCATCGTGAACCGTTCCGACCGGGAGATCTTTGTGGTCGTGTTCTACGAGGAGAAGGAGCTTCAGACGGCGCCCGCGAAGCTCCTCTGAGGGAGCCTGCGGCCAACACCCGAAGCCTGTGCGATAGGAGGAATCTCATGCTCAAGAAAATGAAGAAGCTCGTCAGGGACAAGAATGTCTGCGTGCTTGCCACCGTGACCGACAACGTGCCCCACTGTTCGCTCATGTCCTACGTGGCCGATCGCGACTGCCGCGAGATCTACATGATGACGCAGAAAGGCACGAAGAAGTACCGCAACCTCGCCGCCAACAGGACCGTGAGCCTCCTCATCGACTCCCGCGAGGAGGATTGCGGGGCCGACCGCGCGAGGATCAAGGCCCTCACGGTGAGCGGCGTCTTCTCCGCCATCGGCGACGAGGCCAGGAAGAGGCGTGTCCGGCAGAAGCTGCTGAAAAGGCACCCCCAGCTCAAGCCCTTCGCCGATGACCCCGACACGGAGGTCTTTGCCGTGAAGGTGAAGAGCTTCCAGCTGCTCGACGGGGTGAAGGACGCCTACTTCGAGAAAGTGAAGTAAGGCAAGCAGCAGGGCTCAAGACAAATGGGGGAGAGTGGGGATTTGCGTTTCAACATTCAGCCCCGGAGTCTCCGGAGGGCTTCCTCGTATTCCCGCCTCAGCTGCGGGGGGCGCGATGACGTCAGGGCCTCCCGGAAGACCCCCTCGGCACGGTCCGGGTCGATCGCAGCAAGTGTCTTCACGGCGAGGACTTCCTTCAGGGTCCGCGGGGGGTAGGCGCGGGTGACGGTATTCTTGGCCGGGTCGAAGAACTGGATGAACCCCTGGCGCACCGTTTTCCCATAGACGTTGATGCTCACCGCGATCCCGTCGGTGGGGTTGTCCATGGCGTGGAGGCCCTTGTCGAGGGGCAGGACGAAGGTTGTCTCGCCGGGCCCGAAGACCCCGGATGCCGTTTCCCTCAGTTTGCAGTACCCCTCGCGCCGGCCGTCGTCGAGCCGCTCGTATTTCCGCTCCCCCAGCTTCGCGACGAGCGTCCCGATGATTCCCCAGGAGCCGTGATCGTGGATGGTGTCCGCAAGGCCCGCATCCCAGATGTAGGCCAGCACGACAAAGGAACGGTCGGGGGCCCTGTGAATCGTGAACTCGTTGGGCCAGATGCCGGGCTTCTGGCGTTCGATGGCCGCCGGATCCAGGACCATTTTTCTCAGATAGTCGAAGAACCACTCCGGGCGTGAAGTCAGCTCGGCGACCAGCTCCCGCCCGTTTTCGATCTTGCGCATGATGCCGTCCTCGCCGGCGAGCATCGCTTCCAGCTTCCCGCAGAAGGTCTCGAACCGCTCCATGCCGCTAACCCTTTCCCTTTTCCTTCGGTTTGTGGGGGATCCCGTACCTGCGCACGTGGGCCCACGATCTGTACTCGGGGGCGTCGGGGTCTGCGGCGAGGATCTCCCTCTCCCTCCGGTATTTCTTCCGGATTCCCCTGCTTTTGTAGAGCACCCGGTCTTTCCCGATGGGGCAGACCTTCGTGCAGATACCGCAGGGGTACACGCGTCCCTTCACCAGCTCCTCGTGCATCTCGAGGCAGGCCGTTTTGTCGTAGTCCCCGATGACCCGGTCCTCCCGCGGCGTGATGGCGCTCTTGGGGCAGCACTCGGCGCAGAGCCCGCACTGTATGCACAGCTCCTCGGGCTGCATGGGGTCCGGCGGGATCTCGGCGGCGGTCAGGACGGACACGAAGCGGACCCGGGGCCCGAATTCGGGCGTAAGGACGCACTGGTTCATCCCGATGGTGCCCAGGCCGGCGTACTTCGCCGCGGGGACGTGGCCGAAGGCGGCCAGGTTGTTCTCCCGCAGCGCCCGCATGGACGTGTAGGTGTCGCGCGTGAAAGGGAACGAGGCGTGACCCAAACGGTTGAGGTGCCGCGTGAGCGCCGCGGCCAGGTCGTCGAGCTGGCGGTTGGTCGTGACGTAAAGCTCCTGGTGGAGGGCCGACGGCGTCGTCTCCACCACGGGCAGCGGCATGGACAGGCCGATGACGATCACGGTGCGGGCCTGCGGGAAGAGGGCCTTCGGCCGGAAATCGGGCGGGACGATTCCGTCGGCGTCCCAGCGCTCCACGGGGGCGAACCCCACGAGATCGGCGCCGCGCTCCTTGCAGAATCGGATGATGTCGTCCTTGAGTTCCTGTCCGGGGGGGATCAATCGGCAGCTCCTTTCGGCCTTCTATAGTCCATTTTTCGGTCAAAGGGAAGGCCCGGCTTCGATGGTGACGATGCCGAGCCAGCCGTCCACGCTGACGCAATCGCCCGTTCGGATGAGCTCCGCGGCCCCGGGGATGCCCGTCACGCAGGGGATGCCGTACTCGCGCGCGATGATGGCGCCGTGAATCAGCATCCCTCCGCGGCGCTCCACGATTCCCGCCGCCAAAGGGACGGCAAAGGTCATGTTGGGGTCGATCGCGTCGCAGACGAGGATCTCGCCCGCCCGGATTTCGAGCAGGTCTTCGGGGTTGGAGATCACCCGCGCCGGCCCGCGCGCAACCCCGGGTCCCGCCGGCTGCCCGCGGAGCTGACGGGCGCGAAGCCCCGATCCTAACCCTTCGCGTTTCTTCCCCGGCACTCCTTCCTGAGGGCGCCATTGAGGGTCGCGAAGCGCCCGGGCTGCCTGCTCGGCCGAGATGCCCGCGGCTGCAAATCCAGGCCTCCGTGCCAGCCGGGGCATTGCTTCGGCGACGGCGGCGAGAAGCGCGCCCTCGATCCTCCCGAGATGGATGTTGTCGTTGTCGCGGAGTCGGTAGCTCGCCCTGCCGAGGTCGAGAATCTCCGCTGCACGCTTCCGCTCGTCGCCCGTGAAGCGGGACAGGAATGCGTCCCGGCGCCGGTCGATCGTGCCCGGGTCGAATCGCTCCTTTGCCGGGGGGGCTTCCGCCATGCGAAGCAGGAGCCCTGCGAGGGCCGCCTGCCCCGTGAAGCAGCGATCCGTGCCGCAACCGAGGTCGCCGAAGGTTCGGCTGAAGGTCTCGAAATCCTCGTCGAAGGCGGCATCGAGCCCCGACGGGGCGCCCGTTCTCAGCGCCTCGGCCAGGCGGGGGCTTCCCCGTACCCGGCCGGCCATCCGCTCCAGGAGACGGTTGCGCTCCAGGCTGATCATCTCGGTGCCGCCGAGGAGGTCCATGAACTCGTAGGGATCCTCCGGCCGGAGGGCGTCGTTGTAGGTCTGCCCGAAGAGTCGGATCCCGTGCGCAAGGGGGATGAAATACTCGGTGTAGATGTCGGTCCATTTCCCGAGAAGGGACCTGCGCCGATCGATCTCGGCCGCGAGGGCCTCATCGGAAAGGGCCGCGAGGTCGATGCCCGACAGCGCATCGGCGTCGGCGATCATGGCGGGGATCCACCTGCCCTCCACCTCCTGACGGAGCGCCTTGAGGTTCTCGAAGCTTCGCCTCAGCGTGAGGTACCAGGGGCGCTTGTCCTCGCCTGCGGCAGGTTCTCCCGCCGTCACGGGGCGCGCCTGCAGGATGTGGAGCTCCCCCTTTCGGATCGTCCACTCCATGTCCTGGGGCGAGCCGAAGAATTTCTCCACCTCCATGGCGGTCCGGAACACGAGGTCCACGTCCTGCGGGGTCAAGGGCGGCATGCCCGCCGGACCGGGGGCGAGAGGGCGGACCTCCACCCCCGCCCCGGAGGCAAAAAGGGCCTTTTGCCTCTCCGCCGGCCGGTGGGAAAGGACCTGCCCCGTCCTGCGGTCTAGGATCCAGCGGTCCGGCTCCACCGTGCCGTCGACGAGCCCCTGGTTCAGACCGTGGACGGCCTCGATGACGGCCCGGGACGGGTCGTCGGGGCTCACGGTGAAGGCGACTCCCGAGCGATCGCCCGCCACGATCTCCTGGACCACGACCGCCATGGCGCTCGTGGCGATATCGAGCGCGAGCTCCTTTCGGTACAGAAGCGCCGCGTCGGACCACAGCGAGGCCCAGACGAGGCGGATGTGATCGAGGATGGATTCCGTGCCGCGGACGTTCACGAAGGAGTCGTGCAGGCCGGCGAAGGATGCCTTCGCCGAATCCTCTCCCGGGGCCGAGGAGCGCACGACGACGGCGACGTCCCGGAAGCGTGCCTCGACGTCGCGGGCCAGGCCGTCATGGATGTCTGCGGGCAGGGGGGTCCGGAGAAAAAGGGTACGGATGCGCAGCGCCGCGTCCCACATCTCCTCCCAGCGCATCTCATCGGCGATCTTGCGGTTGATCTCGAGGGCGATCGCCTCGCCGATCCCGGTGAGGTCGATGTAGCGCCGGTAGGCCTCCACGGTGACGAGCAGGGCGCCGGGGACGGGCAGGCCCCGCCGGGCCATCCGGGAGAGGGCATACCCCTTGTCCCCGACGCGCCCGCGGTCCCGGGGTTCGACCCGGTCGATGGAAAGGGTGAGGGTCATGAATCCGGCACGACCTCGATCACGTTCTGGAATCTCGTCACGACGATCCATTTCTCCACGCCCACGCGGAAGAGGGCGCATGACGGGGCGCGGACGAACTCTTCGAGGAAGGGAAGTTTGAACGTGTACGCGTCAATTCCCCGTTCCCGCTCTTCTCCGGAAAGTTCGACGGCCCGCCCGAGTGCGGTGGCTGCCAGGGCCTCGTGAAAATCGGCCTCCTCGTTCCGGCGGTTGTCGACGAGCAGGGCCACACGGCCGTCGGCCCTGAGGTTCTCATACTTGCGCGTGGCCCGGGTCGTGGCGAACAGGAGCCGCCCGGTGCCGGGCGCCGCGAAAGACACGAGGCTGCTGTAGGGCTCGCCCCCGGGGCCCGCGGTGGAGAGGACGGCAAGCCGCTGGGTCCGCAGCATCTCCTCGAGCCGGTTTCGAAGGGTGATGAGGTCTTCCATCTAGGCCCCCTGGAGTTCGGCATGGATCAGTTCATAGAGATGCAGAAGCTCGTCCCCCGGTGCCATGTCGTCGGCCCGGATCTCACGGAGTGTGCTTCCTTTCACACCGATCCGTTCGGCGACAAGCCTCGCCTGGTGCCACGTAGGGAGCCAGACGAGAAGGTCCCTCACCCGCTCGGCCGAGCCCAGGAGGCGGACGAAATGCCCCAGGTTGAGGATGAAATAGACCCGGTCGGGGAAGGGCGAATCCACGGGGATCCGCCCCTCGGGGTCCCAGACGAAACATCCCACGTGAGGCTTCCAGGGAAGTCCTGCCTGCTTGAGGCGCAGGGCCGCTTCCCGGTGAGGCCCGCCGAAGGGCAGGGGTGCCAGGTCGGTTTCCGGGTCGAACGGCGTCGGTTTCATGGGTTTCATTCTAATACAGGGTGGGCGGGGTTTGCCATCCCGATCTTCCCGTCGGCGGATAAAATCAGTCCGGAGGGTCTCAAGCCCGGCGCCCGGCGAACCGATATGCAGGACTGGATCGGGGAAGACCCGGTCCCCGCGTGCAACCAATATCCGTTAATCAGCCGATTTCATTGACGAAGTAAATTTTTCCTTGATTTTCCCCTCCCTGTCGGGGTAAAAGGGCACCGTTTTTGCCACCATGGCGCATGATTTCTAAGGAAAGGCAAAGGAGGGGACGATGCGTTCCTTTAGAAAACATGGCGACATTCTCGTTGAACCGTTCAGCCGCCGCTCTTTCCTGAAGCTCGGGATCCTGGGCTCAGCCCTGTTGGCGTTGCCGTGCAAGGCGCTCGCAGCGCTCGAACCGGTGATCTGCCCCGAAATCATCGGTTCTCCCGCCTGGAAGGAAGAGGCCGGGCTCATCATGGAGCCGAGCGGGGAAAGAAGGCTCCACCTCTACAGCACCAACACGGGCGAGACCTTCAACGGGGTCTACTGGGCCGATGGGGAGTACATCCCCGAGGCGCTCGAAGAGGTCGACTACCTCCTTCGTGACTACCGGGCCAACCTGGTCAAGGAGATCGACCCCAACCTGCTCGACCTGCTCTTCAACCTCAACCGGAAACTGGAAATCGACCAGTCCTTCCATGTGATTTCCGGTTACCGCTCGCCCAGGACCAACGCGGCCCTGCGCAAGCGCAACCGCCGCGTGGCCCGCAACAGCCTCCACATGTCCGGTATGGCCGTGGACCTCAGGGTTCCCGACCTGCACGTAAAGCACCTCTGCAACGCGGCCCTCGAGATGCGCTGCGGCGGCGTCGGCTATTACGCGAAACGCGGGTTCGTGCACCTCGACGTGGGTGACGTCCGCACCTGGCAGGACGGCCGGAGGAGAAGAAGGAAAGCCCCTGCGAAGGGCTAGGAGCGCCGTCCGCATGGTTTCCCCCTGATCTGCGTCTCTCCTTGAGCGGAGAGGACCGCGGGGAGGAGGTGAAGAACGATTCGGCCTGCTAGGGCTTTAGGGCCCCGGCAGGCTTTACTTTTTGCTGCAGGGCCCTGTCGAGCCGCTCGTCGCGGCGGTAGATGTCTTCCAGGAAGTGCGCGGTGCCGTCCCCGTTTCCCCAGGCCGTGAAGTACAGGATGTGGACGGAGATGGGCTTGGGCAGGTTGGCCACCGTCGTCTCCTTCGTCTTCAGCACCGCTTCGATCCTCTTGCGCGACCACTCCTTGCTGCCCCTCATGACGAAGTCCGCCAGCTCCATGGGCTTCTCGATCCGGATGCAGCCGTGGCTGAACTCCCGGCGCTCCTTTCGGAACAACTGCGGGTCGGAGGTGTCGTGGAGGTAGACGCTGTGCTTGTTGGGAAACATGAACTTGATCCGGCCCAGGGGGTTGCGCGGGCCTGGCTCCTGGCGCAGCCGGTAGGGGAAGTTGTTCTCCGAGAGCGCCGACCAGTCGACGGAGTCCGGATCGACCGTCTCGCCGTTGCCCCCCGCCTTGAAGACCCTCATGTTCTCCTTCGCGAAGAAGGCCTTCGGGTCCTTCCGGATCTTCCCCAGCGTCTCCTCCGTGGCGATGCTGTGGGGGACGTTCCAGTAGGGGTTCATCTCGATGTAGGTCATCTTCCCGCTGAAGACGGGTGTCTTCTGGAATGCCGTCCCCACGATGATCTTCATGGTCAGGGCGGGCGTCTCGTTCTCGACGACCTCGAGCCCGTAGCCTGCGATGTTCACCAGGATGTAGGGGTTGCCCAAATTCTGCGGAAGCCAGCGCCATCGCTCCAGGTTCAGCTCAATCTGGCGCACCCTCTTTTCGGCGGGCACGTTCAGGGCCCGGAGCGTGCGAGCCCCCACGATGCCGTCGTCGAACAGGCCGTGGCTCAGCTGGAAACGCTTCACGGCGGCCTCGAGGGCCTCGTCGAAGACGTCGCTCGCAACGTCCGAGGCCGCCGACAGCTCGCCGGTCACCCTCAGGCGGGCCCGGAGCGCGGCGACGCGCTCGCTCTTCATCCCTTTCTCGAGCTTCCCGTCGCCGGGGACCGCCGGCCATCCGCCCTTCTCGGCCAGCGCCCGGTAAACGACCAGCGCCGTCTTGAGACGGCCGTAGCCCGGCTGCGCCGGAAGCAGGCCCTTGAGGCTTTCCTCGACGTTGCTGCCTGCCAGGGCCTCTGACAGATGCTTCACCAGGTTGAACCGCGAGGGATAGATCGTCCACTCGTCGGCGTGGAGCGTTTCGGGGTTGACGCGCCCGTTGAGCAGGTGTGCCGCGTAGACGAGGTAGGCGTCGGACAGCAGGAGTTCAAGGGCGACGGTTTGCCCCGCGTCGGGTTTTTCGTCCCGGGCGAGGATCCGGCGGCTCTCGGCCAGGGCGGCCTCGATCCGCTCGAGGTGGTAGTCCTTCGGCTGGAGGCCCTCTGCGTCGGCCGACTTGATCGCTCGGGCCAGGGTGTCCGCCGCGGGCAGCGGGATTCCGTCCTTCGTCCAGGCCGGAGCGTATTTTCGCATCTGGTAGAAACGGGTGACGGCGCCGGGGTTGCACCACGTTGCCCGGGCGCATACGGTCTTCCGGACGGCACCGGACTTGACCGCTTTTTCGATGCTTTTGCGGATGTCGTCGGTAGGGGCCTGGGCCAGGGCGCCGTTGGCAAAGCCGGCAACGAGGGTGAGGAGCAGCGAGAGCCTGAGCCAATGTCGGGTTCGTGCGGGAATCATCGCGGTTCGGGCTGCAGGGATTGCAAAAAAACCGCCATCGCCTCCGGCGATCACGGCGGTTCAGAGCCTACGACGCTCGTGGTTGCTTATACCCTGTCCACCGAAGATTGTCGACAGGAATTTTCGGCTCTCATCCGTCCACCTCCAGCGCCGCGACCTTCCGGAGGTAGGCCTCCATGTCGAACTTGCGCCTCAGCCCCGCGTCGTTCATGTAGCGGATCTTGCCGAAGACCTTCCGCTCGGGCCAGGCCCTGTCGTGCTTGCCGAAGCACCAGGCCACCCCGGCGAAGCTGTTGGGGTCGCGTCCGTCGAGCTCGTAGCGGTTGTTGAGCCGCAGGGCCGTGCGGAAGGCCTCCTCCGGGGAGCAGCTCCACTCGAGGATCTTCTTGCCCCAGTACATGCGCATGTAGTTGTGCATCCTGCCCGAGAGGACCATCTCCCGCTGCGCGGCGTTCCAGTAGGGGTCGTGGGTTTCGGCGCGCTCCAGCCGGCCCTCGTCATACAGGTATTCCCGGCGGTCCCCCGCATGGGCGGCCAGGGTCTTCCTCGCCCAGTCGGGGAGGCTTCCGTACTCGTCGTATCGATTGTTGTAGAGGGCGAAGTTGATGCCCAGCTCTCGGCGCACGATGAGCTCCTCCAGGAACGCCTCGCGCGCCGCGGCGGGAACGGTTTTCTCCGCGGAGACCCTCAGGGCCACGGCAAGGGGGGAGATCTGCCCGAAGTGCAGGTAGGGGCTGAGACCGGACGAATAGTCGAGGCCCGGGTCATTTCGCCGGTCCGCGTAGTGACGAAGCTTCCCGGCGATGAAGTCTTCCAGGCGGGCGCGGGCTGCGGCCGCGCCCCCGCGCAGCGCGGTGACGGGAGCCACCGTTCGGTCGATCTTCATGGTCCGGGCCAGCGCCGCGAAATCCTCCACGACGTCGGCGTCGAGGCGGAGGGTCAGCGAGTCCTTCCGCACCGGCCTCTCCGCGAGAGGGGCCATGTGCCCCTCGAGGACCCGGTGCAGCTTGGGCCGCAGGGTGCCCGCCGCGTACTCCTCCTTCGGCGTGGCCGTTTCGGCGGGAACGACAACGTCGGACTCCACCTGCACGACGGCGCAGGGGGCGTTGGCCGCGACGTGGTTGCGCCACTGCCGCTGGATGCGCAGGTAGCCCCGGTCGGCCACGACGAGGGCCGCCTCGCCGGCCAGCTCCAGGGCCGCGCGCTCGGGCGAGCGGTGCAGGAGCGCGAAGCGGATACCCCTCAGCCGCAATGCGTTGCGAATCCCCTCGATCCCCTCGAGCATGAAGGTGTAGTGCCTCAGGTTGGCCTCGGGGAACCGGTCCGTCAGTCCGAAGGCGACAACGACGGGCAGCTGGAGGGCGTTGGCCTCGCCGACGGCGTACTCGAGGGCGTGATTGCACTCGACCCTCTGGGAAGCCTGCATCCAGTACAGGACGTAGCGGCCGTCCTGGATGCTGCGGCGGTTCAGGGGCTGGATGCGCGAGGGGTGGATCACGGGCGGTACTCACGGAAGTCGATTTCGTCCCGGATCGCGTCCGCCCTGCGCCGCAGGGCCTTTGCCTCCGCCGGGGCCAGCCGGTCGGCGTTCCGATACTGAAGGCCCATCCGGGGGTTGCGGGCGAGGCGCGCCCGGTTCCTCAGCAGAAAATCCCAGTACAAGACGGTGAAGGGGCAGGGGGACTCCCCGTCCGTCCGGGCGGGGTCGTAGCGGCATGACCGGCAGTAGTTGCTCATCCGGGCGATGTACTTCCCCGTGGCGGCGTAGGGCTTGGAGGCCATGATGCCCCCGTCGGCGAACTGCGACATGCCGAGCGTGTTGGGAAGCTCGACCCATTCGACGGCGTCCACGTAGACGGCAAGGTACCAGCGATGGACCTCCCGGGGCGAAACCCCCAGCAAAAGGGCGAAGAGCCCCGTCACCATCAGCCGCTGGATGTGGTGGGCGTAGCCGTACTCCAGGGTCTGCCCGATCACCTCCCGCAGGCAGTTCATTTCCGTGTTCCCCGTCCAGTAGAATCTCGGGAGGGGAAGCGATGCCTCCAGGAAGTTCATCCCGAGGTACGCGGGCATGTGGAGCCAGTAGATGCCCCGGGCATACTCCCTCCAGCCGATCACCTGCCGGATGAAGCCCTCGGTGCAAGCAACCGCCGCGGTGCGGTTCGCGGAGGCTTCGGCGGCGGCCCGAACCGCCTCCCGCGGGTCGAGCAGTTTCAGGTTCATCGACGAGGAGAGCCGGGAGTGGTACAGCCAGGGCTGGCCGGTCCAGAGCGCGTCCTGGTAAGACCCGAAAAGCCAAAGACGGTTTGTGATGAAGTCCTGCAGGGCCGTTTCCGCCTGTCCCGGGGTGACGGGCCAGTCGAAGTGGCGGAGTCTTCCCGGGTGGCCGGGAAAACGGTTCTCCACCAGATCGATGACTTCCCGGGTGATCGAATCGGGCAGGAAGGAAACAGGCGCGGGGACCTTGCCCGGACCTTCCTTCGGGAAGGCCCCCCGGTTGTCGGCGTCGTAATTCCAACGGCCGCCCTCGGGCTCGCCCCCCTTCATCAGCAGGCCCGTCCTTCGGCGCATCTCCCGATAGAAGAACTCCATCCGGAGCTGTTTTCTTCCCCGGGCGAAGCGGTCGAAGTCGTCATGGGAGGCGAGGAAGTGCCGGTCCTGCCGGATCTCCAGATCGGCCCCCGCCTTCTTCGCCGCGGACCTGATGTCCTCGCGCACCCGCCACTCGCCCGGCTCTACGATGACGAGGTTGCGTGGCTTGAGGCGCAGGGAGGCCTCCTCGAGCTCCAGCGCCAGGGTGCCGCGGTTTTTCGGGTCGTCGAGCCGTCGGTAGTGTATCTGCACCCCTTCAGCTTCCAGGGCCTGCCGGAAGTGACGCATGGCGGAGAGGAAAATCGTGATCCGGGCCTTGTGGGACGGTACATACCCGGCCTCGGCTGCCGCCTCGGCCATCCATACGGCGTCGTGCCTCGCATCGAACCCGTCGAAGGCCGAGGAGCGACGGTCGAGCTGGTCTCCCAGGACGAGCACGAGAGTGCGGACCGGCCCCGGTGCCGGATCGCTAGCGGAGGTACGTCGTCTTTTCACGGAAATCCTTACGCTTCGAAGCCGCCGTGGAGACCGGCTTTCCCACGCACAGCAGCGCCACGGGGTCCTTGCCGGGGTCGAGCCCCAGGATCTGCCGCACCGCGGCGGACTCGTACAGGGAGAACCACAGGCTTCCCAGGCCCAGGGCGTGGGCCGCGAGCATCATGTTCTGGACGGCCGCCGAGCAGCCCTGGAGGTACCCCCGGCCGGCCCCCTCGTCGAGGAACATGTCGGCGCCGCTTTTCTTCGGGTCGCCCACGACCGCGATGATGGCCGGGGCCTCCCTGACGAAGTCGATGGGGAATGTCTCCAGCCATTTCCAGCCGCTGCGCTCGAAGAGCTTCTTCTTGCAGACCTCGCTCTCGGCGAAAATCTTCTCCTTGACGCCGGGGCTCGTGATGACGATGAACTCCCAGGGCTGCTGGTTGGCGGGCGACGGCGCCCAGTTGCCGGCCTCCAGGATCTTCTCGATGTCCGCGTCGCTCACGGCCTCGGTTCGGAACTTCCTGCAGCTTCTGCGTCCGGTGATGGCCTCGAACAGGTCCATGCTGTCCTCCTTACGACGAAAATCGAATGATCGGGTCGAATTCCTCTGTCTGCTTGAAGCATGATGCCTGTGAAGAGCGGAAGAGCGGAAGTCAGGAAGAGCGGGAAGAGAAAAGAATTCTTCCTCCACGCCGCTCTTCTGCTCTTCCTCACTTCCTAACTTCACGATCGCTTGATACTGCCTTGCTTCCGGCAACAGGCGACGGCAGCTGCCGGGACGGCTTTAAAGAAAACCGTGCCGTGCCAGGAACCCCAGCACCGCCTCCCGGAACCCCTCGGGGTTGTCCAGGTGGGCGGGGTGCGTCGCCTTCGGGATCTCGGCGAGTTCGCCCGCCGGCAGGGCCCGGACCATGCGCTCCGCCGCTTCGCGGCCGAGGACGCGGCTCTCCGACCCGCGGATCACGAGGGCCGGGCAGCGGATTTCCGCCAAGCGGCCCCTGAGGTCGTAACGGTCGAACCGGGCAAGGGTCTCCCGGTCATAGGTCCTGTGCCATCGGTCCCCCCTCCGTGTGAGGGGCGTCGACGCCAGATGCCGCAAGTGCTCCCGCCGGGCATGGGGGGCGTTCCGGGCAAGCTCTTCGACGTAGTCTTCCGGGGAGCCATAGGCGTCCGGGAGGTTCTTGTACAGCCCGAGCAGGTACTTGCGGTTCCAGTCCGGAGGGAATGGCTCGATGTCAACGTGGATGAGCGCTGCAACCCGGCCGGGGTTGAGCGCTGCGTAAAGGCTTGCGTGCAGCGCCCCCATGGAGTGTCCCAGCAGGATCATGCCGTCGAGTCCGAGGATGTCGATCACGGCGGTCAGATCGCTCAGGTAGTCTTCGCACCGGTAGGCCGGAGGTACCGCCCAGTCGCTTTCGCCGTGGCCCCGCTGGTCCATGGCCAGGACCCTGAAGGATTTCGAGAGGTCGGGCGTGAGGAGATCCCAGGTGCGGGCGTTGTCCCCCGTGCCGTGAAGGAGCAGCAGGGGCCTGCCGGCGCCCCGGTCAAGAAGGTGAACCCGCAACGCGCCGAGCTGCAGGTAATGTTCGGCCGGCGGGCCGTCGATGGGGGGGGCGCCGCCCGCCCTCATGAGGATCTTCGCGATCGGGATATCGGCCGCTGAGAAGTCGTAGGAATTCATCTCGTCCGGCCTGACCCAAAGGATCTCTTCGTGGTCGTGGAGGAGAAAATCCCCGGAGAGGTGGGTCACCCGGTAGGCCATCAGATCGATCTCCCCCTGGGGATAGGCATGGAGGCTTCGGCCTACCAGGGGGCCCACGGCGACATCGATGCCGAATTCCTCGAGCATTTCACGCCTCAGGCAGGCTTCCGGCGTCTCCCCCCTCTCGATTTTGCCGCCCGGGAACTCCCACTTGTCCGCCATGCGGTCCCCCCGCTTTCGACGGGCGATGAGGACCCTTCCGTCCTTTTCCATCACCGCGGCGGTCACGGTGGCCCTCTTGATGGTTCTTCCGGCAGAGGTCATCCTGGTCGAATCCAGACGATCCGCCCACCGTTTCCAAGGCGAAAAACCTTGAATCGGGCAGCGTTCTGTGAAATAAAAAGCCTCTCTTTGTAGGGAGCCCTACAAAAAATGTAGGACCGGTGCCATGAGAAAATGGATCTGGGGGCTGCTCTATCTGCTGAGCATCCTCCTGGGCAATGCCTTCGTCATCTGGTTCGGGATCGTGACCGTTGCCGGCCTCTCCTTCCCGGCCGGGGTTGTCTGGATCGGACTTACCTTTTCATTTCGAGACTTTGTCCAGCGTTACTGGGGCGATTGGGCCACCTGGGCCTGGATGATCGCGGCCTCGCTGATCACCCTGTTTTTCAATCTCGAGATCGCACTTGCCTCGATGGCGGCCTTTATCGTGTCCGAGAGTCTGGACTGGCTCTTTTTCCGCGTATTGAAGCGGTCCTTCGCCTCCCGGGTCGTCTGGTCCAATCTTGTTTCCTGCCCGGCGGATTCCCTCGTCTTCGTCCTGCTGGCCTTCGGACCCATCTGGCCCGCCATCGTGGGGCAGGCGATTATCAAGTATATTTCGGGCCTTATGGTCCTGCCGTTTATTCTGGGCCGGCAAGAGTCCCCCGTCGTGTCCGCCTGAGACTCAGGCCATGATGACCCCACCGCAACGCTTTCCTGTGATAAGGCAGGTCCGTGGTTGACCGGACCTTTCCCTTCCCCTACTTTTTTAAAAAATATCTCGGGTAACGGGATCAATTGTCACGCTTGTTGCATAAACTATAAAGCGAATCCGATAACCTGAAACCCCATTTATCTCTCTCTGGGTGCCAGTTTCCCCTCCTTCACCTGGCACCCAATCTTTTTTTTCCCCCCTTTTCTTTTGTCTTTACAAGGCCACCGTTTTATCAGATATAAATACCGTGACGCGCGGCGGGCGCAAATTCAAATACAGCGGCGGAAGGGTTCGTGGGGCTTCTTGAAAGCATAGAAAAATCGCTGGTCCGTCGGCTGATGAAAAGCTCGGGCAAGCAGCCCTTTCTCATCGTGCTCCTCATTCTCTTTCTCTCCATGAACAAGAAGGGAAAGAAGAAGAGCGAACCCGAAAGGGATGAAAACTACTGGCGCGTGATTGGCGGCCTGTGACGAAACGTTGACACTTCGGCCCTCTGTGTGTCCGAAAATTTGACGATTCCCTGTCCTCTTTCCCCCATCTCTCTACCGCATCATGATGCACGGCGTGTTCAGAAGCCGGGCCACGGCCTCTTCCGTGACGGGCTTTCGGAAGATCTCCCGGCCCTGCCTGCAAACGAACTGCTCGTCCCGCCAGAAAATCCCGATGGGGATCCGCTCTCCCCAGGTTTCCGCCAGCCGGAGGGCCTCGTACCGGTCCTTCGGAGGCTCCTCCAGCCTGTAGACCCGTTCGCGGTACCAGGCGTAGGTATTCACCTTGTTGAAGCTCACGCAGGGTTGGAGGATGTCGACGACGGACGGTCCCCTGAAGAGGATCGCCTCGCGGAGGACCTTCTCCATGTGCTGGGGGTCTCCGGCGAAGGTCCTCGCCACGAAGGGCGCCCCCCCGACGATGGCCAGCGCGGGCGGGATCAACGGGGTGTTCTCATTCCCCCGGGGGTCGAGTGCATTTTTGACCCCCAGGTCCGTCGTCGGGGAACTTTGCCCCTTCGTCAGCCCGTATACCTTGTTGTCGCAGACGAGAATCGTGATGTCGAGCCGCCGCCGGATCGTGTGGAGGAAGTGATTTCCGCCCTCTCCGTAATGGCATCCGTCGCCCGAGACGGCGATGACCGTCAGATCGGGCCGTGCCAGCTTGATGCCCACGGCCAGCGGGAGCGAACGTCCGTGGAGGCCGTTGAAATAGCTGCAGGGCAGGTAGTGGGGCATCTTCGCCGCCTGTCCGATCCCCGACGTGAGGACGATGTTCCTTTGCGGGACCGGCAACATCCGGAGCACCTTCTCGAGGGCGGCCCGGATGGGGTAATCACCGCACCCCGGGCACCAGGCGATGTCCTGTTTCTGCATGGGCTTCCTCCCTGCGGGTTCCATCAACCCAGGATCGTTTTGACCCGTTCAACCAGTTCCGCGACGGTGTAGCACTCGCCGCTGCATTTCAGGATCCGGTGGGCGGCCTTCAGACCCAGTTCGCGCCGCAGCAGCCTCTCGAACTGCCCCGTGGCGTTGTTTTCGATGCAGATCAACCTCTTGCGGGCAAGTCCGCGGGCCATCGGCGGGGNGAGCGGGTAGACCTGCGAGAAGTGCGCGGCCGAGACGGAAACCCCCTCGGCGCGAAGGGCCTCGACGGCCTCGTTGACGATCTGCCGGTTTGAGCCCCACGAAACGAGGACGGTTGCCGCCCGCCGATCCCCGAAACGGGTCGGCAGGACGGCCTCCTTCCGGAGCCCCTCGAGTTTTCGGAGGCGCTTTTCGACCATCCGCACCCTCAGGCCGAGGTCCTCCGTGATCTTGCCGTCTTCCGTGTGCTCGTCGGAGTCCACCTCCACACGGGCTTCGGAGAGGCCCGGGAAGGTCATCGGCGAGATCCCGCTGTCCGTGATTTCATAGCGCCGGTAGCCCGCCCCGAAGACGGGGACCTCGCGCCGCAGTATTTTCGTCGGAACGCGGCCTTCCATGACCTGGACGGAGTCGGCAAGGTACTGATCCGTCAGGATGAACACGGGGATCTGCCAGCGGTCTGCCACGTCGAAGGCCCTTCGGGCAAGCGAGATGGCCTCTTCGATGGAGCCCGGCGCGAAAATCGCGCGTGCAAACTCCCCGTGGCCGGCGTGGAGGACGAATTCCAGGTCCCCCTGCTCGGTCCTCGTGGGCAGGCCCGTGGCCGGCCCGGGCCGTTGGGCATTGATCACGACGATCGGCGTCTCCGTCATGCCTGCAAGCGAGACGCCCTCCGTCATCAGGGCGAACCCCCCGCCGGAGGTGGCCACCATGGACCGAAGACCCGCATACGAGGCCCCGAGGGCCATGTTCAGCGCCGCAATCTCGTCTTCGGCCTGCTCAAAATGAACGGGGATCTCCCCCGCGACGGAGGCGAAGTAGTGCAGGATCGACGTGGCGGGCGTCATGGGGTATCCCGCCGCAAACTGGCAGCCCCCCAGGAGAGCCCCGAGCGCAAGAGCCTGGTTCCCGTCGAGCTTGCAGTGATCGCCCGCCTTCGGGGAGAGGACCTTGCGGCCTTCGAGCCCCCAGCGGACGGCGAGCTCCCTGCCTTTCGCCAGGGCCCTGCGGGCCGGCTCATCGGGCGCGGCCGCCTGCACCGCCGCGGCGTCGGCGCCGAGACAGGCGAGGATCAGGCCGGCCAGGATGGGGCTCGTGGCCGTGACATCCTGAAAGGTTTCCGCCGCCTCCGCTTCGATTTGCCCGATCCGTTCCGTTCCGATGAAGACGCCCCCCTCCTGCAGGGAGGGGCGATGCCTCCGCTCTGTTTCCGCGCCGTCCATGGCGATCACCATGTCCCAGGGTTTGCCGCTGAGGGCGTGAACAGGCCGCTCCGCCACGCGGATCATATGGTAGTTGTGGCCGCCCCGGATCCGAGACATGTAGTTCTTGGTCGCGAAGAAATGGTACCCCAGTCTCGAGAGAGTCTCCGAGAGCTGAAGCTCGACGGAAAACATCCCCTGCCCGGCCTCCCCTCCGATCAGGACATTGAACTCCATGGTGACCTCCTGCGGGCCGTCGGGTTCGAACGACAGGGCGGGAACGGATTGCCGCTGCAGGCCGCCGGCATGACCCGGAAGCCTTTGCGCCGTAAGATTCTCGAGGATGCTTTCAGGAAAGACCCTCGCGCTCCATTTCCACGATGAGGTCCCGGTAGGCTTTTTCGAGCAGCGACTCGAGGATCTGATTCTTTTTCCAGGAGGGGAACCAGTCGATTTCCGCGGCGCTCTCCGCGACGACACGCTCCCTCTCCAGCCAGAATCTCTCCTGGATGGCCGAGGCCTTCGCCTGTCCGAATTTTTCCTGGTACCGCATCAGGGTGTGGAGAAATTTTTCGCGCGTGGAGCCTTCCATGGGGATCCCGCCTCCCGTATCGATTTCGCGCAGAGATGTGAAAAAAGGGGGTTGAGGAAAATCGGTTCGGAAACAGGCGGGGCGGCGGTCTTCCGGAGGCCGCCGCCCCGTATTCGCACTTCTCCTATTTCAGGAATTTGGGCGGTCCCTCGATGGGGAACCCCGCATTCCTCAGGGCCTCCACGATCTGTTCGATCGTCACCTTTTCGTCGTCGAACGTGACGGTGGCGATATGGGTGTATTCATTGACTTCGGCCTTTTCGGTTTTTACGACATTCGTGAGGGTCCAACTGACCCTCTCCCGGGTGAAGGGTCATGAACAGTCCGGCAGCGTGAGCTGGACGACCCTTTCCTTGGCCATGGCGGACGAGGCACCGATCAGGATCGAAAGGACTACCGTGATCAGCAAAAGCATGCGTGATCTTGATCTCATGGATAAACCTCCTTTTCAAAGTAAGACTATCTTAAACACTCCCGGGGCCAAAATCCACCGAAAAGATGCTCCGGGAACCCGTGGCCGGCGGAGGGACGGGGCTCTTCGAAGAGATCGGTTCGGTCCGCCGCTCAGACGGGCCGCTTCGCCCTGCGGACCACGGCCTCGAAGAAGGCTGAGCGGAGCGGTTCGACGGCCGTCAGGGCCCGTGCCGGCGGCGTGTTTTCCAATACGGCCGCAATCCGGCCGAAGGCGCGCCATCCCCAGTGTTCATGGCCTTCGAAGACGAGGTTCGCGAGCCTGCCGCGCTCGATGGCCATGGCGATGATCTTGTCGAAGGTCGTCTCGGGGGTGAAGACGCGCCTGGGCCGCGGCCTCATCCGGATCGCGCCGGACTTGCACCCCGTGAAGCAGACGCCGCAGCCGAGGCAGAACTCCCCCTCGTGCCGGGCCTTCATCCGCGGCTTTTGACCCTCCTCCGGCGCAGCGGGAACCATGTCGATCAGGTCGACGGGGCAGAGCCCGGCGCACCTGCCGCAGCCTTTGCATTTTGCCTCGTCGATCTCCACGGTCCAGTTCGAGGTGACGATTGCGTTGCGCAGGCCCATGACCCGGACTGCCTTCATCATTTCGCAGCAGCAGCCGCAGCAGTTGCAGATGTAGGCGGCGCCTTTCTGCACGTTGTCCCCCGTCTGGGCGAGTCCCCGCTCCTTGCTCTGCTCGAGAATTCTCATGGCCTCCGCCGTCGAGACGGGACGGGCAAACCCGTTTTTCACGAGGATCTCCGCGCCCATGTTGAGGGCGATGCAGTTTTCCCGGGGCCTGTCGCAGGCCTTTCCGAGGTGGGAGGCCTTGTGCCGGCAGGCGCAGATCGAGACGGAGGCCGCCCTGGACGATTCGATGAGCCACGACGCCCGCTCCCAGTCGAGGATCTCCGTATGGTCGCCCTCCGGCAGGGCCTCCTCGCGGACCAGCGAGCGGCCGATCTGCGTCCGTTCCGCGAAAACCGACCGGGCGAACCGGTCGTCGCCGTGCATGTAGGCGTCGAAGAGCCTTGCGAGTTCCTTCAGGGGAAGCCTGTCGTCGGCGCGCATGAAGGTGTACTCGAAAAACCCGATGACGACGGGGGCGAGCGACACCCGACGGCGACTGCCCCGGCCGATGTCGATCACGAGTCCCCGCAGGGCCATTGCGGTGACCCGGTCGTCCAGGCGGGCCGTCTCCATGCCCAGCTTTTTCGCAAGCCTCTCCAGGGGGATGAACCGTGTCGGGATCTGGCGGGCGATCGCGGCGTCCTCAGGGGAGAAGAGGATCTTGAGGATCTCCATGAAATGGGGGGAGTCCGGCGCTCCCGTCACGTTGCGGTCGAGGCGCTGCTGCAGGAGGCGGTATTCCTTATCGGGGTTTATGATATGTCCCATGGGACACCCATATCACAGGGGACCGTCGAAAACCACCTGTGTGCTGCGCCGCCTCATCCCTCGTCGCTGCGCAGTGCACGACACGGCACGTCTCGCTTCCCGGGATGCCGGAGACCCTGCATCCAGGCGCTTTTGAGCGGGCAAAACGGCTCCTCGATCCTTCGCCTCTCGCACGAGCGACTGCGTCCACTCTCTCCTTTTCGGTTTGCCTCGGCATGCCGGGCGTGATACTTTTGCACATAAACAGATCCTGCGAGGCGGCAAATGAACAGACGCGACTTTCTGAAGTGGACGGCGGTTTCCTCGGCGGGGCTGACGCTGCCCGGCAGCCTCTCCGCACTGGGGCGCATCGCCCAAGCCGCAGGCGGGCCCGATCTGGTCGTGGCCAAGGGGCCCTCGACCCCGCAAACCGTCCGGGCGGCACTGGATGCCCTGGGAGGGATGAAGCGCTTCGTGGCCAAGGGAGACGTTGTCGTCCTGAAGCCCAACATCGGGTGGGACCGCACCCCCCAGTACGCCGCCACCACCAACCCCGACGTCGTCGGCACCCTGGCGAAGCTCTGCTACGAGGCCGGGGCGAAAAGGGTCCGCATCTTCGACAACACCGTGAACGACGCCAGGCGCTGCTACAGGCAGAGCGGGATCGCCGACGCGGCCGCCGCCGCCGGCGCCGAGATGGTCATCATGGACAGCCGGAAGTACCGCGACGTCAAGCTCAACGGGACGGCCCTGAAGTCCTGGCCCCTCTACGGGGAGATCTTCGAGGCGGACAAGGTCATCAACGTCCCCATCGCCAAGACCCACAGCCTCTCGGGACTCACCCTGGCCATGAAGAACTGGATGGGCGTCATGGGGGGCGTGCGGTTCCGCGTCCACCAGCGCCTCGAAGAGAGCCTTGTCGATCTCATCCGGGTCATCAAGCCGACGCTCACCGTGCTGGACGCCGTCCGCATCCTGACGGCCAACGGCCCCACCGGCGGCGATCTCGGCGACGTGAAGCGCCTCGACACCATCGTCGCGGGCACGGACCAAGTGGCCGTCGACGCCTTCGGGACCACCCTGTTCGGCATGAAGCCCGGCGACATCGAGCACGTGAGGCTCGCCGCCAGGGCGGGCCTCGGGGTCATGGACCTCTCGAAACTCCAGATCAAGAGGATCGGTGTCTGAGGTGACGTTGACGCGCGCGAGACGGATCGTCCAGGGACTCTTTCTGGCCCTCTTCCTCTTTCTCTTCATCCAGACGGAGTCGAAGGGGACCGACGAGCTGGGCTGGCCCGTCAAGCTCTTTCTCGACTTCGACCCCCTGATCTTCCTGACGACCTTCCTGACCTCCCACCGCGTGGAGGGGCTCCTCTGGCTGTCGCTCATCCTCGCGGGCCTCACCGCCCTGCTGGGGCGGTTCTTCTGCGGCTGGGTATGCCCCCTGGGAACGCTCAACAATCTTGCGGGAAGCCTCCGGAGGAAAAGACCCAGGCCCCCCGGTGCCGGGTGGTTCAGGATCAAGTATTACGTCCTCGTCGGCCTTCTCGCCATGTCCCTCTTCGGCGTGCAGCTGGCCGGCATCCTGGACCCTCTCTCGCTCACCGTCCGGTCCTTCTCGCTGGCCCTCTACCCGGCGTTGAGCTATGCGCTCACCTCCCTTTTCGATGCGGTCTACCGGCTCGACATCCCGCTCGTCTCGCCCGCATCGGAGGCCGTCTACGGCCTGCTGAAAAAGTCGGTCCTGCCCTTCCAGCAGCCCTGGTTTGCACAGGGGACCTTCATCGGCCTTCTCTTTCTCGGCGTCCTGGCCCTCAACCTCGTGCAGCGGCGTTTCTGGTGCCGGTTTCTCTGCCCGCTGGGGGCGCTTCTCGGGCTGCTGTCCCGCTGGTCCCTCCTGCGGCGGAGCGTGAGCGAGGAGTGCGATTCCTGCGGGGCCTGCGTCGGGGTGTGCCAGGCCGACGCCGCGCCTGCCGGCAAGGACGGGTGGCGGGCCTCGGAATGCCTCGTGTGCAACAACTGCGACGACGTCTGCCCGAAGAACGCCGTGAGCTTCGGCCTGCTGAAAGGGCGACCGCGGGGGGGCCTCGACCTGGGGCGGCGGAACATGATGGCCTCGTTCTTCGCGGGGGCCTTCGCGGTGCCGCTGCTGCGCATCTCGCCGCTTGCCCGGCCGCGGATGTCGGACGCGAAGCTCATCCGGCCGCCCGGAGCGCTCGCGGAGACGCCGTTCCTCCAGAGCTGCGTGCGATGCGGCGAGTGCATGAAGGTGTGCATCACGGGAGGGCTCCAGCCCACGCTGCTGGAGGCGGGGCTCGAGGGACTCTGGACGCCGGTGCTCGTCCCGCGGATCGGCTACTGCGAGTTCCGCTGCACCCTCTGCGGCCAGGTCTGCCCGACAGGGGCCATCCGAAAACTTCCCCTGGAGGAGAAACAGCAGGTGAGGCTGGGTCACGCCGCCATTGACAAGGGGCGCTGCCTACCCTTCGCCCACGCCACGCCCTGCATCGTCTGCGAGGAGACCTGCCCGACGCCGAAGAAGGCGATCTGGCTCGAGGAGGTCAACGTGAAGGACCGGGACGGCCGGACCATTCGGCTGCAGCAGCCCCACGTGGACCTCACGATGTGCGTCGGGTGCGGGGCCTGCGAGAAACACTGCCCCGTCGTCGGCCAGCCGGCCATCTACGTCACGAGCGCCGGGGAGTCGCGCACGGAGGAGCACCAGATCCTTCTGCAACCGTCCCCGGGTTCAACGCCGCCCTACAAGTAAGGGCAAATCGGGAGTGATGGAATCATGGGCTTTCAAAGATTCCAACAACCCGCGACAAGCGCAAACCCCGCGGGCGGCTGCCGGCGGGGTTTGCGCTTCTCCTGCCTGGATGTCGGTCACTTCTTCGCTTTCTGCAGCTCCCTGTAGTGCTTGATGATGACGAAAATCCCCTGGTCGAAGACGCGGATCGTCCGGTTGAGNGTCTCCACGGCCCTGTGGGCGTCGACGGCGGTGACGAAGAGGGCCTGNAAGTCGGCGTAGAGCCAGATATGGCGCCTCATCATGATCAGGGCGTAGATCGCCTCCTCCATCGGGACCCCTTTCCGGAAGCTCTCCTCGGCGTAGTCGNCGAAGTATTTCTCCAGCTTCTTGTAGGGTTTTTCATCAAAGTAGACGACCCGGAAGTTCTTGTAGAAATCCAGGGCNAAGTTGGTGCAATCATCCTCTTTCCGGGCATGGAACCAGGGCGTGTGCGGGTTCGTCCTCACGGCCTTGCACCACTGGGCGGCGATCTTGTCGGCATGTCGTTCCGTTACTTCCAGCAGCTTGTCGGCGAATGCGTACATGAAATTGCTCCTTCCTGAAGATGTGGGTCGTTGTCGGTCGCGGACGGGTGCCGGGGAAAGGCCGGTGCAGGGAGGCCCGGCGCATCAGGCCATCAGGTCGATGAGCCCCCCNTTGCGGGGCCTTGTTTCGACCTCGACGACGCCCNCCCGCGTCAGACGGTAGACAGGGGGGTCGTCAGCCCGGAGNGCGGCATGATGATACAGGTCGATGACGACCGCGCCGTGNACCTCGTCGTGGACGAGGACAAACCCCTCGGCGGCAACGTGCGGGGNGGGAGATGCATGCCCCCTGCGGCCTTCGCCGGATCCCGCGGGGATCAGTGCCCCTGCCCGGGCGTGGCCCTGCTGCTGGATCGCCCGATCGGGGTTTCCCGNCCAGGTTGTTCCTTCGATCCTCATGAATCCCCGCTGCGGCCGNCCCTCCGTCGGGGAGGGACTCNCCCGTTTGTCCGGAAGCCCTTACCTGATCCTGCCGTTGGGTTCAGGCTTTGGCCTTCGAGAAAAAGTTGATGAGAAAGTCGGTCTGTGCCGGCGAGAGGTCATACTTCAGCGCCGCCTCCTCGATGAGCTTGCTCTTCGTTTTTCCCGTATCCAGGTTGTCGGAGATCCACTTGATGGCCTTCCTGATCTCCTCGCCCTCGGGCATCATCTGAGACATCGTTCTTCCCCTCCCCTCAAAAAATGGCCGGCCGCCGTCACCGGGGACCCGTCGCTCCCCAACTATAATGGAAAGGNCCGGTTTTGTAAAGGAAATACCTCTATCCCGCTCTTGGCAAATGANGGGTTTTCCGGTATGGTTTCATCATGCCGGATCCGAGGGGGGAGCGATGGCCGCTGCCGTCTATTTTTCCGAGAAATTCAGNGAGGATGCNATCAGCAGACTCTTCGAGAGAGCCATNGCCGACACGGCCGGCAGGATCGGGACAGGNGATCGCGTGGCCGTCAAGGTTCACTTCGGGGAGGAGGGGAATACCCGTTTCGTCTCGCCGGCGAACCTGCGGCCCCTGCTGTCCTGCCTGGCGAAACGCAACGCCGATCCTTTCCTGACCGACGCCAACGCCCTGTACCGGGGCAGGCGCCACAACGCAACGGATCACCTGGAAATCGCCCGAAAGCATGGGTTCTGCGCATTGGGGGTGCCCGTCCTCATTGCCGACGGTGAAAGGGGCGAGGAGGAGTCGTTGATCCCCATCGAGGGGAGAATTTTCCAGAAAGTCCGGATCGCCCGCCGCATCGCCGAGGCCCGGGCCCTCGTCGTCGTGTCCCATTTCAAGGGGCACATCCTCTTCGGGTTCGGGGGGGCCATCAAGAACCTGGGCATGGGGTGCGGTTCCAGGGCGGGGAAGCTCGAGATGCACTCCACCTTGAAACCCTCCGTCGGAGAGGGCTGCACCCTCTGCGGCAGGTGTGTCGAGGTCTGCCCGGCAGACGCGATCCTCCTGGGGGAGGACAGGGCCGCCATCGACCCCGCGAAGTGCGAGGGCTGCGCGAGCTGCATCGCCGCCTGCGAGTTCAACGCCGTCGAGATCCCCTGGATGGCCCTTGCCTCCAGCGCCGTCATGGAGCGGACGGCCGAGTATGCCCTGGGTGCCGTGGGGGGCAAGCCCTGCGTCTGCGTGACCTTCGTCAACAACATCGCGAAGGACTGCGACTGCATGGCGGACAGCGAACTGATCGGGCGCGACGTGGGGGTCGTCGCTTCCGTGGATCCCGTGGCCTGCGAGCAGGCCGCCTTCGACCTCGTCCGGGAGCGCCACGGAAACGTCGACATCTTCAGGAAGGCGACCCGCGTCGACGGGACCCACATCCTCGGCTACGCCGAGTCCATCGGACTCGGCGGACGGGCCTATGCACTAACCCGGCTGTGAGGCGGAAGGGACCGATTCTTGCGGCACGACGGCCGCGCGATGTGCCGGGTACGGTTCGTGCATCACCTGTCTGAAGCGCCCGGGTCAGGTCCGGGAACCCTCACTCATCGGGAATCATGGAAAAAAACGGACTTCAGGAGACCAAGACCCGCATCCTCATCGTCGACGACCACGTGGAGCTGAGGGACATGCTCCGGGAGGCCATGGTCATTTCGGGCTATGAGTGCCTGACGGCTGGCAACGGCCGGGAGGCACTGGAGTGCCTGGCCTTACATCCCGTCGACGTGGTCCTGACAGACATCAAGATGCCGGAGATGAACGGCCTCGAGCTCACGGAACACATCAAGCAGAAATATGACGTGGGCGTCATCGTGATGACGGGCTACACCGACGACTTCTCCTATGAGGACATCATCATGAAGGGGGCCAGCGATTTCATGGTCAAGCCCGTTGCCATCCCGGAGCTCACGCTTCGGATCAAGCGCGTGGTGCGGGAGAGGGCGCTCCTGGCGGAGCGAAACCACGCCATGGAGAAACTGCGCGAGAGCGAGCAGCGCTACCAGGAACTGAGCATCACAGACGGCCTCACGAAGCTCTTCAACTCGCGCCAGTTCTACGCGGTCCTCCACGGCGAGATCGAGCGGTCCAACCGCTACGACCACCCGCTCACGTTGCTCATGCTCGACATCGACGACTTCAAGAAGTACAACGACACCTACGGGCACCTGGAGGGCGACCGCGTCCTGTCGCGGTTTGCAGAGATCATCCGCGAGTGCCTGCGCCAGACCGACTCGGCCTACCGGTACGGCGGCGAGGAGTTTGCCGTCATCCTGCCGGCGACGAAGGGGGAGCAGGGGATCATCACGGCCGAGCGCGTTCGGATCGCCCTGAAGAACGAGATCTTCAAGCCGCGCCCCGACATCGACATCCGGGTCACCGTCAGCATCGGGCTTGCCCAGCACGCGAAGAACGAGGAGATGATGGACTTCCTGCGCCGTGCCGACCAGAACCTTTACAGGGCCAAGGCCGCCGGGAAGAACCAGGTCTGCTTCACGCAGTAGCGCCGAGTCCCTCCCCCCTTTGGAGGATCCACATCCCGGGTACAAGACGGAAGAGAAACCCCCGCCTGCAGGGGGTCATGAGAAGAAGGCGTCGATCTCCCGGAGGAACTGATGCGGGTCTTCCGTGGCCGAGGCTTTCCGCTCCATGAGGCAGGGGCCGCTGCGGTCCCGGTTCAGCAGGATCGGGACGACCTCTCCGGCGACAATCGGGACGGAATGCCGCTTGAGAAGCGCCATGGCCCGTTCCGACGCCCTTCGCGCGACGATCCGGTTGATCATCCCCCCCGTGGCGACGACCAGTTTCGCCGCCGCCAGGCCTACGGCTCGATCGTGGAGCTCGCAGCCGCTGAAGCGGCCCCGGCAGGCCCGTATGCACTCCACAAGCGGCCGAAGCCCTTCCTTTGCCGAGGAGAAGACGATGCGGTCCTCGTGGAACAGGGCCAGGCTGTAGCGGTCGAAGTCGGGTTTCAGCATTCCGGCAACCGCCGAAGGGGGCCCGCGGCCCACGGCACATTCGAGACGGCCGGGGAAACGGCCGGCCCCCCGATCGTCTTTTCGTTCCGGTGGGTTTCGGTTCGCATCAGAGCCCGGGACATGGGTTGGACCTCCTACGTCGACACCCCACCCTACCACAGCCTTCTGCGGTTTTGCACCGGCTTTGTTTTCCGGGGTTCCGTGCGGCGAAAGGGAAGCGGCGCCCGCGGGGAGGGATTTGAGGATGCCCAGGGCGGCGCCGCGGGGAAGGTCCGGAGTTTCTTGTGTTGGTCCCCTTCGTGTGTTAAGAATCCGGCGGAGGAAATCGATGGCCGTTCCCGGGAATTTCGTGTCGCTGACCCACATCGCGATGACGCGGGTTCTGCCCGCGGTGCACCGGTTTCTTGCGGGGTGGAGAGAAAAGGCGCAGAAGATTCCCGACCCCGAGCTCAGGCGCCAGGCCCTCATGAGCATCGGGAACAAGACCTTCCACTGCGAAGGCGGCGGCATCTACACCCTGCTTGCGGGCGATCACGCCCGGGAGACGATGCGTTTCATCGTCGCCTACCAGACGATCAGCGACTACCTCGACAACCTCTGCGACCGGGGGACCTCGCGCGACCCGGAGGATTTCCGGGCCCTTCACACGGCACTGGCCGACGCCCTGGCCCCCGGAACGGAGCCCGGCGACTACTACCGCTTCCGGCCGCAAAAAAACGACGGGGGCTACCTGCCTGCCCTCGTCCGGGCCTGCCAGAACGTCCTGAAGGATCACCCCGCCTACCGGCGCATCGCACCCCTTCTCCAGGAGCTTGCCGGCTATTACCGCGAGCTGCAGGTCCACAAGCACGTGACGGCCGCCGAGGTCCAGCCGCGCCTCGAGGCGTGGTATGCCGGCAACCGGGACAAGTTCCCGGACATCCGGTGGCAGGAGTTCTGCGCCGCCTCCGGCTCCACGCTCGGGGTGTTTTCACTGGTCTCTCAGAGCTGGGAGGACGACCTATTCGACGACGTCCTGCGACGGGTCAAGGAGGCCTATTTCCCCTGGGTCCAGGGGCTTCACATCCTGCTCGATTACTGCGTGGACCGGCAGGAGGATCGCCTCGCCGGGGAGCTGAACTTCTGCGATCACTACCGGGACGAACGCGAGATGGAAGAGCGCTTCATCCACTTCTTCAGGGTGTCCGATCGCGCCCTCCGCGGGCTGCCCGAACCCGCATTCCAGCGCATGCTCCTCAAGGGCGTGCTTGCCGTCTACCTCTCCGACGTGAAGATGAGCCGCCAGGGCGACCGGGCCCGGCGCCTCGGCCGGCGGCTCCTCCGCGAAGGGGGCCCGCTGGCCTGGTTCTTCTTTGCAAACTGCTGGGTGTACCGCCGGGCGAAACATACCTGATGGGCCCCGGCGAGCGGGGCCCCCTGCGTCCGTGAATGCCCCGACCGCCCGGAACGTCAGAAACCCGTTCCGCCGGTCCGCCATCCATGTTAGAATGCCGCTCACCACGTGCAGCGTCGGTACGCCCCTGACGGACTGATCCATTCTGCAATAGGAGGATATGCATGAAGCTCAAGGTCGGACAGAAAGCCCCCGACTTCACCCTGCCGAGTCATCTCGACAAAAAGGTGACCCTCTCGAGGTGCCTCGGAAAGGGCCCCGTCGTGATCGCGTTCTTCCCCCTGGCCTGGACGCCGGTCTGAACGAACCAGCTGCCCTCGTACGAGGCCGAGATGGCCAAGTTCGCAGGGCTCAATGCCCAGGTCCTGGGCATCAGCGTCGACCACGTCCCCTGCCTGAAGGCGTGGGCGGAGAGCCTGGGCGGGATCTCCTTCCCGCTGCTGAGCGATTTCTGCCCCCAGGGCGCCGTCGCGAGGAAGTACGGCGTGAAGAGGAAGGAAGGGTTCTCCGAGCGGGCGATCTTCGTCCTCGACAAGTTCGGGATCATCCGTTACATCGATATCCACGACATCGGCGACCGCCCCAAGAACACCGTTCTGTTCGCCGAGCTCAGGAAGGTGATCCGCCTCGAGAGCGAACTGGAAAGGGTGGGCTCGAAAAGGAAGGCACCCCCCGGGGCGAAGAAAACCCGCGCGTAGACGGCGACCGTTTCGCCCTTTACGTCCCGGTTGCACGGGCGTGAAGGGCGAAGATTTTATCCGGGAGAGAACACCCATGAAACCCTCCATCGAACAAGTCGCCATCATCGGCGCCGGCGCCCTCGGGGCGGCCTACGGCAGCATCCTCTACGAGATGGACCCGACGTGCGTCTGCTTCATTGCAAGCGGCGCCCGGCACGAGAAGCTCAACCGCGGCGGCGTGGTGGTCAACGGCAGACACTGCCCGATTGCCGTTGTCAGCCACGAGGAGGCCGCCCCTGCGGACCTGCTCATCGTGGCGGTCAAGCATTATCATCTGGACCGGGCCATCGCCGAGATGAAGAATGCCGTCGGCCCCGACACAACAATCCTCTCCGTCATGAACGGCATCGACAGCGAGGAAAGGATCGGGGCGGTCTACGGCATGGACAGGGTGGTCTACGGCCTCACCCTGGGGATCGACGCCGTCCGGGAGGGCAACCGGGTCACCTACACCACCCAGGGGCGCATCTTCTTCGGAGAGGCGAAAAACCCCTCCATGACGGAGCGGGTCCGGCGCATCCACGAACTCTTCGACCGAGCAGGGATCGCCCACGTGATCCCGCCGGACATGATCCGAAGCCTCTGGTTCAAGTTCATGGTCAACGTGGGCGTGAACCAGGTCTCGGCCGTCCTGCGGGCCGACTACGGGACCCTGCGGTCCTCCGCGGAGGCGAGGGACCTGATGGACTCGGCCATGCGGGAGGTCATCGCGCTGGCCGGGGCCCTGAGGGTGGATCTGTCCGAGAAGGACATCGGGGAGTGGTACAAGGTGCTCGAAGGCCTCGGCGCAGAGGGCAAGACCTCCATGTTCCAGGATGTAGAGGCCGGACGGAAGACTGAAGTGGAGATGCTGGCCGGCACGGTGATCGAGCTCGGGAAGCGACACGGCGTGGCGACGCCGGTGAACCGGCGGCTCTTCGACGAGCTGAAGAGGATCGAGGCCGCGTCGGGGGCGGGATCCTGAAAGGAGGGGCGCGCATGAAGCGGGCACTGCTGCTGGTGGACATCCAGAACGACTACTTTGCGGGCGGGGCGATGCCGCTGGTGGGGATGGAGGCGGCAGCGGGGAAGGCAAGCTCCCTGCTCCAGTTTTTCCGGGATCGGTCCGAGCCCGTCTTTCACGTCCGCCATCTCTCGAAGCGGGCGGGCGCCGCGTTTTTCATCCCCGGCACGCCGGGGGCGGAGATCCACCCCGCCGTCGAACCGTTGCCCTCGGAGCCGGTCATCACCAAGTACTTTCCGAACAGCTTCCGTGGCACAAACCTTGAGGGCCTGCTGAGGAAGGAGGACGTGGGGCGCCTCGTCGTCTGCGGCGCAATGTCCCACATGTGCATCGACGCCACGGCGAGGGCGGCCGTCGATCTGGGGTTTGCTTGCACCATCGTCGAGGACGCCTGCGCGACGCGCAACCTCGCCTTCAAGGGGGAATCCGTCCCGGCCTGGGCCGTCCACGGCGCCTTCATGGCGGCCCTGCAGGGGATCTGCGCCGAGGTTGTCTCGACGGGTGACCTTATGAAGTGAAAGGAAGGCGGCGGCATCTGCTCGAAAGAGAAGGTGAGAGGGGGAGAACGTTGGAAAGGCCGACAGCAATTTGGCCGGCTCCCGGCTTCTCCGACCTCCTTCCCCTCAAACGCTCTTGCCCTCTGCCTTGCGCCCCGTGCCTGTCCCTAGAACGTGCACGTCCCCGTCACGCATCCGCCGGCGAACTCGGAATCCGCCGCCACGAGGTTCTCCTCGAGGATCAAGGGCCCCCCGTCGGTCCCGCGGAAGGACAGGACCTGCTCGGCCCGGCTCCCGTATCGGTAGATCGTGATCCCCTTGCACTTGAGCCGGTGTGCCGCGAGGTAGATGTTGCGCACGTCGTCGATCGTGGACTCCGCGGGCAGGTTGATCGTCTTTGACACCGAGTTGTCGCATTGTTCCTGGAAGGCGGCCTGGATCCGCAGGTGCTGCTCGGGCTCCACGTCGAAGGCCGTCACGAAGACCCGCTTGATATCCCGGGGAATCCCCCTGATGCGTCGCAGCGACCCCCAGCGGGCGATCTCGGCGAGGATCTCCCGCTTGTAGATCCCCCGGGCCCGGGCGACCCTCTCGAAGATCGGGTTGATCTCGAAGAGCCGGGTGCCCGACAGGACGTTTCGCACGTAGCTGATGGCGAAGAGCGGCTCGATGCCGCTCGAGCAGCCGGCGATGATGCTGATCGTTCCCGTGGGGGCGACGGTGTTGACCGTGGCGTTCCGGACGGGGAGGTTCTTCCGCGCGTAGATCGACTGCGCGTAGTTCGGGAAGACACCCCGTTCGCCGGCCAGCCGGGCCGAGGCCTTCAGGGACTCGCGGCGGATGAAGGCCATGAGCCTCCGGGCGAACAGCTCCGACTCCCGGGAGTTGTAGGGGATCCCCAGGAGGATGAGCATGTCGGCAAAGCCCATGATCCCCAGCCCGATCTTGCGGTTGCCGCGGGTGATGGCGCCGATCTCCTCGAGGGGGAAGTTGTTGACCTCGATGACGTCGTCGAGGAAGCGTACGCCCCAGCGGATCGTCTCGGCCAGCCGCTCCCAGTCGGGCCTGCCGTCCTTCACCATCCGC
>JGI11944J13513_1000623_pt1 | contig 32503 bp, 28 predicted proteins | sample TerdegcoTASludge_FD_13513 | JGI IMG/M metagenome (IMG submission 13513) | reverse complement strand
GGTGTTCTTCTCATATGCGTCGTAGTCAAGCAACTGGTATCGCTGCAGCAGGGCATGGTTGACCGGGCTCAAAAAAATGACCGCCGGGATTTCATTTTCCTCCAGATAGCGGCAGAGTTCCCGATAGTACTTGAAATCCACATTGTCCCTGCCGGTGACGTTGAAAACCTTTTTCAGGTGGGCCTTGTCCTCTTCGCTCCAGGGGAAGCTGGTCCAAACATTATACTTGTTCTCCGGCTTGTCCTTTTCGGAAAGAGGCTCCTGCTCCTGTTCCGCGGGCTCTTCCGCCTCCGGCATTATCCCATTAAAGGCAAGATCATAATATTCCCGGCCTTTTGCAGCCGGCCGGCCGCCAAAGAGAAACCGGTTGATCTCCTGCCTGAAGCGGTAAACCGACCAGTATTCCGAGATCTTTTTCTGCAGAAGCGTTTCAACCGCAGAACCGCCGGCGGCCTCCGCGGAGTCGGTTTTAACCGGCTGGTCAGGCGGCATTTCAGCGGGAATATTGAGCTCCTTCTTTTGCTCGTCCGTTAACTGGTAAAACCAGACCTTAAAGTACAGCAGCGGGTCTTTGGCCATTTCATCCGAGAAAAAAGGATAGGAAATATTAATCATAAAGAACTGCACCGCCCCGGCCTCGTGCAGTCTTTTCACCGCCATGTAGAGATCAGCCGGCCGCCCGCCGGGGAAACCGCAGTTGAACACTCTGGCCTCCGGCAGGTAACTGCCCCGCAGTTCTTCCTCCAGATGGGCGGTAATGGTCTGCTCTCCTTCCGGAACGCCCGCGCCCTGCACCACCGAGTCACCGATGACCGCGATTTTGCACCCTTTTTGCCTGGCCATATAATCCGTGTACAAATCAAGCGTGTCGCTTTTCACGTGGGCGCCGTTCTCAAACCGGAAGTTGCTGTCAAAGCCCATCTGGTGATAGACATACCATTCGCCTATATAATTGGACAGGACCAGGAAGAACACCAACGATGCCAGAAAGGCGATTCTTCCCGCGGTTTGCCGCCGCACTCCCTTCACCCCGGCAATTCCTTTCCTAAAAAATTATAATTGTTTATAATTCGACATAACAGTATTTATAACCTTTTTTGCTTTTCTGGCAAATAATCATCGATAACAAAAAACCACCTCCTGCAAATTGTAACAGGAGGTGGTTTTCACTTCAATCAACAAGCTAGCAAGTTAAATTCCGCACTACTTATCCGATTTATCCGGCGTACGCCCACGGCTTTTGGAAAGCGTAGGTTAGTATATCATGTTCACATAGCGTGTCAAACTCCAGCTTTTTCGCTTTTTCAAGAGTAATTTCGGCCGCCGTGACATCTGCTGCTGTAACCATTCCCACCTCATACTTGACTTTTGTAACCCTTAAGGCTTCCTCAGCCACCTTGACACTTTCCTGGCAGCCCGCGTACTGTTCTTCCAGCTGCTTAATCTTATAATAAATTGTGCGGACAAGATTTTTAAACTGTTCATTCGTATCTGCAGCGTCCAGCTTGGCTTTATCAAGATCTATTTTTACTACTTTTATTGGTTCCGAAGTTGAATCATAATTCCAAATATTATAGGCTATCTCTGCGAGATCCACATTCTTTTGCGCCAGCCACACAGTTGGGCTTTGCTCAAACGCTTTTTGCACCTCATAATCCAAATTGTTCACTGTAAGCTCCTCATACCCTGGCAAATCCGTCAATACCGGCCTGTCCTCCGGCCACAAGCCCACCAGCAAGTTAAATGCCTCGTATGAGTCGTCAAGCGCCTTCTTTTTCGCCTCAAGGTCGGACTTGGAAGTTTCAACCGTAGCCTCAGACTCAACAAGTTCGGCTTTATTCAGCAAGCCAACCCGGTTTTTGGCTAAAGCTATGGTGTGCTGATTATTGTCATATTTTAACTGCGCCTCCGCCATTTTTACATTTTCCGTTGCCTGCAGCAAACCGTTATAAGCCTTTATTACCTTCATAACAAGACTGTCCTGCTCGGCTTCATAGGTACGCTTGGCCATCTGCCAGTTCGTATCCGCCTTTTGCAGCCCGGTAAAGGCCGTCTCAGCCGCCGTAGTCGCTTCCTCATACGGCGTATACATCACTTTATCGGCAGCTTTATCCCGCAGTTCCTTAGTTTTATCAATATTATAATCAGCACCCTTTACCGACTTGCTGTTCAGCAAGGCTTTATCTATAGCCTGCTGAAGAGTTAACTGGGGATTTTCCGGTTCCCTCGCCAGGGCAATGTTTACCGCGATGACAAAATTCAAGATGAAACACAACACTGCTACCACAGTAATCCTGCGCACTGCAATCACTCCTTGAGATTAGTTAAGATGCTTAATTATCTTCTATGTTAAATATAACTTGTATTTTTTCTTCAGTCAAGGAAAAATTTAATCCGGGTGTCTTAAATTAGTCCGGATTTTGATACTTTAAGATATCTACGTCCATACCGCGAGTTACTTATTTCTTGATTATAGCTGTTTCGCTCTTTTCATCCCAGATAATATTAGCCCCCAATGCCTGGGCAACCCAGCGCAAAGGCAGCATCACGCGTCCCGGCTCCACAAATTCCGGCTCCACATCCATAACGACTGATTTACCATTAAGGATCATTTCCCTGTTGCCGACGACGTATTTAATGAAGCCGCCATCTTTCGTTATAATTACACTTTGTGTGTCATCGTTCCAATTTATATCATTATCCGTGATGCCTAAAGCCGTCGCAATATAACGGATTGGCAAGTACGTCCTGTCGTTTTTTACATAGGGAGCGATGTCCATTTGTTGTTCCTTGCCGTCAAGAAGAAATTTATCCTGGCCAATTGTAAATGCAACGTCCGGCCTGATAATATCCGCCACGCGCAGTTCACCTGTTAAACCTGCCGTTCCGCTGATCTGCACTTTTAATTCGCCTGTTAATCCTGGATCAACCAATACTTCCATATCCTTTAGTTCTAAACCTGCCGCCGAACTATTATTACCAATAAACTTAAATTCCGCGGTTCTCCCGTCATCACTGACAGACCCGGCTACTTTTATCTCTTTACCACTGCCATCACTCAACTTTTCCCACCTGGCGTTTGGAGGCAATTGAAGTGTTAAGCTCGTGCCGTCAATGATTTTATATGCGGCACTCTTTGTCAGTTTGATTATGCCTATCTTTTGCCCCTTTAAACCGGCATACACAGTACCGGCATCCGTGCATTCGAAGTTAAAATCCGAATTATTGTTATTTGCAAAACCCGAATCATCAGGGGTATCAATTGTTATTCCAATATCACCATTATATCCCTCGGGAACAAAAATCCTTTTTGGGTAAAGATAAAAATAACATTCATATTTGGGATCCGGCTCTTCAATGATTTCCATTTTTACTTCTCTTTCATTGAGGCTGGTAAAACTCAAAATCGGCTTATTGCCTTTATAGAAGCCGTTTTCTTTACCGGAATACTCGCAGGGAACCAAAATATAATTTTTCGTGCCATATTGTATACTATCAGAATCATAAGTAATGGAATTCCATTGCTCCGCAGTTTGAACAGACCTTGCAGATGCAGTCTTATTTGACTTTAAATCCGCTGTTGTCCAGATAAAACCTTCAGGCAACCTGAATATAACAAAGTCATTTTTTTGCAATCTTCCGGCAGTGAATTTGGCAAAAACATTACCCAACTCATTCACTTTATCATCTCTTACCGTTTGAACTGTAACCGGTTCATAGACGACAGACTCAGCAAACGCCTGCACTGGCAGAACAGTTAATAACAAATAAAGTATTAATAGCGCCGGCATATGCTTTAGCTTCATAAATCATACCTCCAAAACCAATCTTTATAATTTAGTATTCCGCAGAAACATAGATATTCCTGCAAAATCATTGCTTATGTCATTAATAATTAAAACAGTTAATCTTACTAAATCATCAAAAAAGACCGGGTTCTTTAAAGAACCCGGTCTTTTTTTGTACTGCTAGTTAATGGTTACAGACTGGGTAGCTTCATCCCAAGTCACTTCGCAACCGAGGGCTTGTGCCACGTAGCGGATGGGCAGCATGGTGCGGCCCGGATCCACAATCTCCGGCGCGACGTCCATGGTGAAAGCAACGCCGTTGATATACATGGTAGTATCTCCGATAACCATCTTGACCACACGGTCACCCTTAATCATGATAACACTCTGGTCGGCTTCGTTCCACATGATGTTGGCATCTGTAATACCGGCTGCGTAAGCAGCATACCGGATCGGCAGGTAAGTGCGATCATTCTTAATGTATGGTTCTACGTCCATAGTTTTTTCGACACCGTTGACAGTATACGTCGCACTACCGATTGTGAAGACTGTTTTGTAGATGGCTGTCTGATCCGCAGGGGTCACGCACTTGGCGTTCGCTACTTTAACAGCCCAACCCACTGACGGGAAGATGCCGTCATCATCAAAACTGAAGTCTCCATCTAAAAGATCCTTAGATGGGTTATAGTTACTACCATCAAAATTGGGGTAAAAATCTTCAAGCGCATTTGCGTCATTAACTTCATTGACTGCACCGCCGCCGATCTTGACTTGGATATCACCTTCTGCGACAGTCCGGTCTATCCTGTACTCGATACCGCTGATTTTGATCTTACTAGCCGTGGTACTGGTACCTGAGATAGGAATTGTAAGTGTTCCTTCATCCACATCAATGTTTCCGGCATCAATGTCAAGGTCACCTTCTAAAACCTCTACATCCGGAGTATTCTGGAATTCAATACCTGACGGCAATTGAATGACTAGATCAGCATCATCACTAATTGCTTCCGCCTTGCCTTCAACAATCTCTATGTCTCCAGCAGCTTGATTCTGACTACCAATCTTGACTTCGGTAACATTTGCAGTCACATTTATGGCAGGCTCAATTGTGGCAACCGTAGCTTCGCCTTCCGCACCAGCGCTACCGCCAACCGTAACTTTTAGATCACCAGTTACGTTACCAGCAAGGTGCACCCTACCATTTTTGAACTCTATTTTACCGGCCTTACTGGAGGATTCATCAGTTACTTTATACTTCAGTATGCGGCCTTCACTTCCTACTGTTGTAACAGTAGAATCAACTTTAATACCGTTTGCTGTCTTAACTTCAGGATAATCACACCACTTTGCATTGGAGGGCAGTGTCAATGTTATGGTCTTATTGTTAGCAGCTAAACTGCCAGGTGAATTTTCTTCCACGACAATCATGCCGATTTCCTGATCCAGCTTACCAGCTACTATGGTCGTTTGCTCCTCAGCAGTAACCGTCGCATCATATTCTCCATACTCGGCAACAACTAGCGAAGTCGGACTTACGTCAGTATTGCCACTGATAGTCATGTTCACGTCTCCATATGACGCCTTGCTCTCATCTACGTCTACATGTGCAGTAATATCTAAAACTACTTTACCACCACGATCAGCATTACTTACTTTATTAATATCTAAATACAGATAGCGACCATCCCGATAAACTCCATCATCATCATAACCTGATCCCGTACCTAATGCAAAATCAACAACACCATCATTACCTGATACTATTGAAGTGCTGGCCTCAGACCAAGTAAACCCTGATGGCAATGTAAATTTAACGCTTTTGGTACCTTTTTCCAATGAACCAGCTACAGACTCTGTCAATCGGATAGTAACATAGGTACCACTATCGTTCATACAATTTACACTGAGAACTTCCGCACTGACATCACCGCCTGTAATCTTACCTACTACTACTGAGCCACTATTCAGTTGGCCAGATAGCTTGGTAATTACAACTGTTAGCTCACCCTCGTCAGCATCCGTTATGTCAGCAGTTAAAGCAACCCAGGCCTTAAGCTCTTCACCATAATAGGCAGGTGGAGAAGTTACTGTTGCCTTTAATGATGTGCTACTTACTGTGTCAAATTCTAGATCAGCTCCAGCCGTGGCACCATATTTATCATAGACGCCATACGTGTCATCCGCAACACTGATAGGCAACCTATTCCCGCTGGAGTCTTTTACTTCTATCAGCGCCGTGGAAGTAGCACTGTTAATTGGATCAATGCTCATCGAGAACGTTCCAAGTTCATTATCACCTTCTGTATCAGAACTGAATGTTTTTGTAGTTACCGGCTCATAAGTTGTCCCCGCGTATGCCGCCATCGGCGCCAGTAAGGCCACCAGCAAAGACAGCGTCAGCAGGATGGACATCAGTTTCCTATTCCTTTTTCTCACTTATTTCCCTCCTAAATGTTTTTGTTATTCTTTAGAACCGTCGCGGGCCGTTTTCAGGCCAGTGCCTTTCAACACACCCTCCTTTAAACTTTTCCATCCCCTCCTTATAATTAATAATAAAGAATTTTGCTGGATATAAAGTACATGTGTTGCTGCTTACCCGATTGTCTCCTGAACTGGTAAAGCAACGGGCAAAAGACATATTCTACACGTCCAGACAAATTCCTGCCCGGCAGTTTGTCTTTTCCTCTATTGCTTTCTGTTTAATTAGACAACCAGCCAACTCCAAAAGTTCCATCAGTGCTGTAAAAATTTTTGCTAATTATAACCACAATCTTTATTCTATAAATGAAGTTTTTTGATTGATTCCATAAACTCTATCACCTTATAATTATCGTGAGGATTTTATTTTTACGCTTGAAATGATGTTCAGGAGTATTCAGAAAAATTAAATTTATATCGTCCTCCCGCGGCCGGAACTTTATCCGGCGTGACTGTGTCTAATATAGTAAACGGGAGGTTTTTACACATGCTAGGAGTAAGCCTCCCATGAACGATACGGAATTGCTGGTAAAAAGAGCAAAAAAGAAAGACTCTTCCGCTTTTGAAGAGTTGGTGCGAATCCACCAGAACAGGGTTTACGCCCTCAGCCTGCAGCTTTCAGGCAACCGCGACGACGCCCAGGACCTGGCGCAGGAAACATTCATCAGAGCATTTAGGGCGCTGGACAGCTTCCGGAACGAGGCCGACTTCGGGACCTGGCTGCACCGGATCGCCGTAAACGCATGGCTTAATTTACGGCGCAAAAATGATGGAAAACAAACGTTGTCCTTGGACGAACCATACAAGGACGAGGGCGGAAGCGAAATTCAGCGAGAGATTGCCAGTGATGACGGAGACCCGCTCCTGGCGCTGGAGGAAAAAGAATTTCGCGGCTTGGTGCGGGTGGCGTTGATGGAGTTGTCCGATGAGCACCGAACAGTGCTGGTGCTGAGAGAGATGGAAGGGTACAGCTACGAGGAAATATCGCGCATGCTGGAGTGCTCCCTGGGAACGGTAAAGTCGCGGCTTAACCGGGCACGGGAGGTAATGCGGCGCAAGATAATTGATCTGGCGCGGGAGACCGGAGAAGTGTTGCCTTTATATGAGGGGAGAAGGTGACGGCAGATGGATTGCCGGGAAACATTGAATTTAATACCAGATCACCTGGACGGGACACTTACCGGAGACGAGCAGGCGGCCATGGCGGAACATCTGGCGGTTTGCCCACAGTGTGCGCGTCAAATGGATATGCAAAAAAGGCTCGCCGCGGCACTGCGGGAGATGGGCCGGGAAGAAATCCAGGCGCCGCCGGAATTATGCGGTCTGGTGATGAGCAAACTGCGCACCGAACGCCGGACTATGTTGCCGAGGCTGCCGGCAGCCTGGCGGAGTGCGGTTGCCGCAGCCGCCGCGGCCGTCCTGATTATCGCCGGAGGTGTGGCCGGGTTGAAAATGGACGGCAACGGTAAAGTGATCGTGTACTCACCACCTAAAACGAGTGTAATAGATGATCAGGAAAACGCCGTGCCGTCGTCAAATGACGCTTCCGGGAATGACGGAATACAGCCGGGCGATAGCAATAACACTCAGCCGCCCGGCGAAGAAAACATACCGGATGCTGGCGGGTCGGCCAATCCCGGTGAAAGTGAGCAGGCAAGCGGCAATAACGGCCCCACAGATAAAGGAGAGGGAAGGGCGCCAGCAGCAGCCGATAATAAATCTCTAGTGGAAGAGCCCCATGTAATGCTTAGCAACGGCATAAATGTGACCAGCACCTTTTTAAAACTGGCTGTTGACGACTTGGCCGGGGCCAGGGCCAAAGCGGTGACGATGGCATATGGCCACGGAGCAGTTACTCAGGTGTTGCCGGAGGAACAGAGTGGCGGTAAAAAAATCGTTGTCTTAAGGCTGACGGTGGCTTCAGAACAGGCGACCAGCCTTATCTCAGGACTGACGGGCGCGGGTTCGTTAATAAACAGGCAGGACGAGAAACGTGACATAACTTCCATATACAATGAAACGCTGATACAGTACAATGACCTACAATCAAGAATCAATTCAGCCAGTGAATCTGAAGAAAAGCGGCAACTGGAAATGCAGGCAGCTTCATATAAACAGCAATTGACCGCTTGGGATGCCGAGGCGGGCAAGCGGGTAATCATGTTGTGGCTGGAGAGCAGGTAGGATAAGGAGGCCGGGGTTAAACCCGGCCTTTAAGTATTAGCGATCAAGGAGAGTGGCTGTTTAATCCAACAGCCACTCTCCTTAATCTCTCCACACTATTAACTGACTAACTATCCCAACTGAAAGTATAGGTGCTGCCGTTATATTTCACATAATAACTGGAACGATCATTATCAACCAGTTTTCCGGTGATTTTCGCATCCTCATAATCGGTGCCGTCAGCTTCTTTGCTGATTCTTGATTTTACGGCACTCATAAAACTCTTTATTTTAGTTTTATTCACTTTTGTTAAGTTCGCATAACTATCCGCGTCGCTAAAATCAAGCTTAATTACGTATGCCAAGTCGTCCTCGTCGCCACTCAGCGTTACTGACACATCTATTCCATCGTCACTAAAATACTCATCTCCAGCATCCTCAAAATAATCATTGAGCTCATTTTCTATTTCGCTTAAATCCGTACTGTTACTTGAACTATCATCATCCCAGTTGTAAGTATACTTGCTGCCGTTATATTTCACATAATAACTGGAACGATCATTATCAACCAGTTTTCCGGTGATTTTCGCATCCTCATAATCGGTGCCGTCAGCTTCTTTGCTGATTCTCGTTTTTACGGCACTCATAAAACTCTTTATTTTAGTTTTATTCACTTTTGTTAAGTTCGCATAACTATCCGCGTCGCTAAAATCAAGCTTAATTGTATACGCCAAATCATCCTCGTCGCCGCTCAGCCTAATCGACACATCTATTCCATCGTCACTAAAATACTCATCTCCAGCATCCTCAAAATAATCATCGATTTCATCTTCTATTTTACTTATGCTGGTACTATCTTTTTTGTTTATTTCATTCTCAAGCTCGCTGATCTTTGTGTTAAGTGTTGTGATTTTACTCTGTAGCGTGCTTATTTCAGTATCCTTTTCTGTCAGTTGCTCTCTTAAGGCAGCTTCAACTGTACTCGTATTATCTGCAATCACGACTTGATAGTTAGACGGATCCCAATAGATATCTTTGCCGCTAATACTTTCCATTATCATGCGCACAGGCACATATGTAGTATCGTTAATAATATAGGGTTGATTTGAACCCGTCAATTCCTGCCCATTGTATAAGATTCTTACGCCCTGATACGCTTGAACCGTCTGCATGTTAGAAGAAGCATACACAACTGACGCTGCGCATACTACAGTAATTAACATAGCAGTTAAAATGAAAAATAGCCTCTTTCTAAAATCAGTCATTTTGGATAACCCCCCAGTTATTAATATTTTTGAATTCATCAGACGCAGGACTATTTCGTAACTTTTATCTCAACCACTACCTCATCATCAATCTCACCGGGTAACGGATCAAGATAAGTGACTTTAACCTTATCGCCAGCCGTCACTTTATCCTGCCGGATACCGTCTTTATCCACTATCCGCGCATAATCATAATGGTTAAACCATACCGGTTTTTTCCCTGAAGAGCTTCCTTTCAAATACATGCGCCCGGCTTCAATCCTTTTCACCTCGCCGGAAGCTGTCTTCACATCCAGAAGGGTTACTTTTCTGACCTGCCCTTGGGACACCAGCACATCCACAAAGTCACCCTGTTTAAGCGAACTAAACCCCTTTGACGCTTTTCCCCCGCTTACAACAGCATCCCAGGCCAGGGGCAAAATCAAGTCTTTTACATTCATATCGCAAAGCACCATTAAATTGTCCTCGCCCAAAGCCACCATTTTAACCGATCCCCTGATTTTCTCCGTTTCCACCGCGTCATCCTTTTGCTCCAGAAGATTAACCCAGCTTACCTGCCGGCGCCCGTCCAAAATCACCTCGCAGCGGAAACTAACCGCTTGTTCCAGGGATTCTTCCTCCTCCGCCAGGTAGCATTGGACATTGCCCGCCACCTGGAGCTTTTGCGCGCCGGACAGGGAGTTGAAAAGTATATCCCGGCGATCTTTATTTTTCTCGATACCGGCAATCCATCCCGCAAGGCGGCGTCCGTCCGGGATTTTTACCCATCCCCGGTCCACTAGCCGGCTTAGGATTACCGCTATTTCAGCCCGGGTTAGAGTGTCCCGCGGCCGGAAGGTGCCGTCCGGGTAGCCAGACATGACGTTCGCGTTAACAACCGCCGCGACATAGACTTGTTCTTCAGGTTCCAGCGTATCCAGGTCGGAAAAGGTTTCAGCGGAAGACAAGCCGCCTTCCGCCAATATATTATTTTCCGCCGGCTCCGACTCATTTCCAGTCAAAGACGGCACAAGGCACATGGCCCGCGCCAAAAGTTCCGCCACCTCAAGCCGGGTGACCGGCCCGGCGTAATCATAATCTTCCGGGTCATCCGGCGCGAGAAACCCTTTTTCCACTGCCAGGTCGATATAGGACTGTCCCCAGGGCACTTTGGGCGTTTGTTTTGTCTCCACGCCGCTCGCGGAGTTTGCGCTATTCTTTTTTTTATCATTATTAACGGCCAGTTTCTCAGCCTCCGCGGCAAAACCGCCTGAACGGACGATTAACACCACTGTTTCCAGCCTGTTGACCAGTTGATCCGGCTTGAAAGTATGATCCGGATAACCTTTGACCATTTCCAGGGCGGCCAGCCGGGTAACATGGCTCCGGGCCCAGTGCTCCGGCAAATCGCTAAAAGAAACAACATCTTGCGCCTTTGCGGCCAAGGCGGGTAAACAGCGGCACCATACCCAAACCGCGAAAATTACGAAAAAAAATATGAAAAAAATCAGGAAAGAGAGGCTGTTTTTTCTTGTTCTTTTAATAATCATCGTAATCTCCATTAGGATCCGGCGGTTCATCTATAATTTTGTACAGGGTTCCCGCGTCTGTCATTACATAAAGATATCCGTCGGGTCCGGCGAAAGGCTGCATGGAAACCTTGCCGTCGAGGGCAAGATCCCAATCCAGCCGTCCCAGCGGGTTCACTGCCAGCAAGCGCTTGTCTCCCGTTCCCAGGTATACTCGCATGCTGCTTTCATCCACCGACGGCCGGGAAACAGCCTTACTAAAAATTTGATGCCATGCTTCCGCGCCGTCATCTTGATTTACGGCGTAAAGTCTTTCCCCGGCGCAGAAGTAAAGCAGGCCATGTTCGGAAAGGGTGGGGGCTGTCAGGTCGTCGTACCCCACCCGATAACTCCACAGGGGACTGCCGTCGCCATAGCTGTCGAACGCGAGAGTCCTCCCTTTGTTCAAGCTGTCAATCTTTTGGGGATTAACAGTGGCGTATATCCGGCCGTCCGCGCCGTTGACCAGATTGGCCCCCTTAATGTCACCCAGCGGGCAGCGCCAATAAATCTCTCCCTCTTCGCTTAACGCCGTCAAGTAAAACCCTTCATTTTTCCTGCCGAGAACGACAAACACAGCCTGCTCGTTTCCCGTGCTGGCCAAAATTTCCCAGTCGGTATCAAGCTGGGTGCTGCCGGCACCCTCTTCGCCCCAGCGCATTACCATCCATTTGTAGTGTCCCGCGGTATCAACAGCGTATAGGGCCGACGGCAGGGGCAAATATAATAAATTACCGGGGCCGGTGGTCAGTTGCGCCGCTGCTTTGCTGTCATTCTGATAAACCTGGAAGCTCCATCCTTTGCTGCCGTTTAACTTTATCTCCTGAATCAAAGCATTGCCCGGCATAAATATTGATCCGTACGGGTCGAACACCGGACGTCCCGATTTGCCGCCGCTGGACGAGGTAATCTCCCATAGTTTGCGGCCATTTGCATCCAGTGCGGCCAGCTTGTTTCCGGACGGCGCATAGAACAAGCCGTTAGGACCCAACTGCAGTTCTGATGTCAGCTTGCCTATTTTAGCCGCCTGCCAAACCACACGGGGCGACCACTTTTCAGAGCATTCGGCGGACAGAGTAGGAGTGAGAAAAAATAATAATATTGCCAGGGTTAAGCTAATCATCCGGTACATTCCTTCACATCCTTACATAAATACCCTGCGGCCAATAAATAGCATATGCCTCACGGCATCTCACAGGCATCCAGCAGTCTTTCCAGCAGGATGGCCATCTCCCCGACTGTAACCAGGTCGTCCGGCGCAAAGGCACCGGCTGTCCGGTCACGGAAAAGCCCCGCAGCTGTTGTTTCGGCAACGGCACCGGCCGCCCAGGCGGGTATATCGCCTGCGTCCGGGTAAGGCAATTCCGAAGCAGAGCCAATTTCAATTCCAATGTCACGCTGGACGGCGGCAAGGATCACCGCTATCTCGGCGCGGCTCAAGTTGCCTGCCGGTTGGAAGCTTCCGTCAGGATAACCGTTGATAATACCGCGCGCCCGCGCTTCAGCCGCGGCGGGACGAAGCGGCGCCGGAATATCCTCCGCGTCAACATAGGGCAGAGGCCATTCGCTGGCCTCCGGCCAGTTCAAGAGCCGCGCCAGCGCGGCAGCAGCTTCCGCCCGCGTCAGCGGCACACCGGACAAACGTCTGAAATCTCCTCCCCGTGCTGTGTCAGCCAGAGCCTGCCTCATCACTTCGACGATAATTATTGCCACATCATCTTTCCCTTCGTAGTCCGGCATGTTTATCTTCCTGCCGGTGACGCCGCCTTTTAGCCGGTCCACGGCTACAATTGTATAACTATATTCTTCTTCATTGTCCTGGTCTTGATTGTTCTGCTTAAGGAAGCATCTGAACCTGCCTGACTCGTCAACGGAAATCGTTTGTTTGAAGCCCTTTTGCCCCCACAGGTAAACATTGGTGTCGACGCCGGCCCTGCCGGACACCGCCAAACCGCCTTGGAGCGGGACGGCGGAGGTAAACAGCAGCGGCGGCGAAACGGCAGAACACGCGTTTACCGACAGCAGCACGTTTCCGGTTGGTGAAGGAGCGGTGGCGTATTCTATCTCAACCTGTTCCCCCTTAAGAAAATCTCCCGGCAGCACCGGATAGCTGTTTTTATAATAACGGGTTAAGCCGGAAGACCGGTAACGCCCGCCCTCTCCGGTGGTGATCATGCCTTCTGCGCTATCATATCCTGTAAATATGCTCTCATCATCGAAAGTTTCTCCTATATCCAGCCTCCACACTTCTGCACCGGCCGGGTCGGTTGTAACCCTGACCCAGCGCCCGGTTGCTATAGCGTCGTCCGGCGTGCTGATCCCCCACCGGTAGATAACAGCATCCGGAGACAAGTATAAAGAGCGGTAGCGGCCGCTGCTATCCAGCAGGTAGAGTTCCCTGTCTTTTTTGGTAAAATCAATGATCTTCCCGTAAAGAACACTGCTGTATACGACCAGGCCGATTGCCTCGCCGGTGTCCGGCAGGAGCACGGCTGTTACATGGTCTCCCGGCTTGATCGCGTCAAAATTGGCAGTCTCCCTGTCCTTTCTAACCGGCGCACCCGGGAAAATCCGGATAAAAGTGCCGTTTTCCATCCGTATCCCGCCGCTGTCAGCGACAGCATCACGTACGGTGCCGAGGGCCACCTGCCGCTTTACCGCCAGGTACTGCACCTCGCCGCTGCTTGGAGCCAGGTGCAGGCGCACGGGCATGCCCGGCAGGACTTCCTCCAGTTCATCCAGGGCACCGGTGCCGAAGGGCATATCCGCCGTTTCAGCACCGGCGTTGTAACTGTTTTCGTAAGAATAAACCGCATCGCCGGCAAGACGGTAAGTTCCCCCGTTTCCCTCAAGCACGATTGTTTTCCGCCCGTTCTCATCGCGCAGTGCCGACACAACACCCGCACGCTCGGCGTAACCGGCGCGAACCTGCCGGACTTTCTGGTCCACCGGGTTGACCACCGCGCTGATCTCCACTCCCGGGGTCAGCTCGCCCGGTGGCACAGACCGGCTGTTCAAGATGATCTCCCCGGCATCAGCGGGCAGACTGTAGCCTCCCAGCCTGACGGAAGAATTGATTTCCGTAAAAACAGTCCCTGCCGCCGTATTGAGCGCCTTTACCCCGGTGGCGCGCCATAAGCGGGCCGCCAGGTAGATCCGCTGAGGAGTCCGGTAGACTTCCGCCCCGGGTAAAAAGTGGCTGGCATCTGCCGGAGCAATATTGCCGTTAATGAGATTTATCACCGGCAGATCAGCCAGTTTGAACGAGGTGCCGTCCGCCAGTTCTATCGATTTGCCGCCGGTGCTTTTTACTACACTTTCGGCCGGGGCTTGCCCCCAAACCAGGGCGAAATCCTGCGCGGCCGCGGCGCTGCCGCTCACGGTATTCCGGCGCACGCCCGCGCCGGTCACTTCTACGGTATAATCTCCGGGTACTGGTGAAGGCAGGTAAACCTGCTCCACGTTGTTTGTCCGGTCCGGCACGTTTTTACCCAGGAAATGGTTGCCGTAAAACACTCTTCCGTCAGGTGTCCGGACAATCAGGTCAAGGTTGTTCACCAGCGTTTGAGCGCTGCCTGATTCAGCGGGCGGGTCGGTCCAGGCCAGGGTGGCTTTAAAAGGGGATGCGGTGTCGGTAACATGGAACGTATAAGACATTTTGTTTCCTTGAGATACCCCGGCCAACTCGTCGGCCACTTCGCATTGGCTTTCTTTTAACGCAATTACCGTCCCGGCCAGGTCAATTACCCCGAAGCCCTCTTTTGACGGGCCGCCTGCAGCAGGACGGGAGCCGTTGATCAGCGTCGCCTTGGCCAGGGCCGCCGACGGGTTGGTTACATTCATATATTTCTCAAAATACTCCATTAGAAGGGCTGCCGAGCCGCCGGCAACGGCGGCGGCCATGCTTGTCCCCTGCATGCGCGTGTATTCCGGATACCCCGGCAGGTTGCCTTCAAGCAGGCGCGACCGGGCGGAAACCACCGCGGAAGCGGGAGCGAGAAGTTCGGGCTTGATCCGCCCGTCCCCGGCCGGCCCGCGCGAAGAGAAATCCGCGGCTGCCGCGGTATCATCCGCGTCCGGCACGAAGGCCGGTCGGGGCAGCACGGAAGCACCGACGGCCAGGGCGTTTTTGCTGTTGGCCTCGGCGGTGACAGTGCCGGATGACGGCCCGCTGTTGCCGGCGCCGAAGACTGCCAGGAAGTCGGGATACTCACGTATAAAGTCATCCACCTGCGCAGCCGTCTCCTGGTAAACGTTAAAACCGCCGCCCCAGCCGTCCACATGAACCCGCGCGCCCGCCGCATAGGCCGGCGAGAATAGATCGGCCAGGTTGGCCGGCAACTCCGGCTCGCCATCCTGGTTAAGGATGGCCTGGAAATAAATACTGGCGCCCGGCGCCACGCCGCGGAATTTCCCGTCGGAAGCGGCGCCCGTCCCCGCGACGGTGGCGGCCATGTGCGTGCCGTGCCCGTCCGGATCGTCGGGTACGTCCCGCCCGGCCCATGATTTCAAGAAAACTACCTTGGGCATTTTGCCCGGCTCGCTTTGCAGGTCGGGGTGCAGGTCATTTATATTTCCCGTATCCAAGCCGCTGTCGGCGACGGCTACAATCTGCCCTTCCCCGGTGAGACCGCCCGGCACGACGAATCCCGGCGCATATACCGCGGCTGCACCGGTGATATCCCTGGCGCGGTCATTGAGAAAGGATATATTATTCTTTGGATCAAAGCGGTTTTCATAATGCAGCAGTAAGGTGAATATTAAAAAAACAGTAAAAATCAAACAGGCTGTAACAGCTGAAAAACCGGTCAAACCCTTACGGGACGGTATACGACAACGCATGGGAAACCCCCTGGAAGACTTGATGGATAAATGTAGCGACTTTTTTCGATTATTTATCTCTTTCGACAACTCTTAAAAATTTCCTGTTAAATTAGCAAAATAGTTAATTAAGTAAATAAAAGAATTTAGCAAGTCAGGGGGTAATACCCAGAAATTATATTTATTTTATTAAATTCGCGGCAGGTTGCCGATCATGGATAGAGCCTTGCCTGTGCCCTTGGCGACGCAGGAGAGCGGATCTTCGGCGATGATTACCGGCAGGCCGGTTTCCTTGCTGAGCAACTGGTCGATCCCGTGCAGCAGCACAGTCCCGCCGGTCATGATAATACCCTTGCTGATAACATCGGCAGCCAGCTCGGGCGACGTACGCTCCAGCACTTCTTTCACCGCGCCCACCACCAGATCAAGCGGCTCTTTGATTGCTTCGTACACATGGCTCCGATTGACCACGATTGCCTTGGGCAACCCGGAAACCATGTCCCGGCCTTTTACTTCCATTGATTGGTCCTCAGTACTGTCCGGGAACGCGCTTCCGATACCGATTTTCAACTCTTCCGCGGTGCGTTCGCCAATCACCAGGCTGTATTCTTTGCGAATATATTTTGCGATTGCCTCGTCAAGCTTGTCCCCGCCGATCCGCAGCGAGTTGCTGCAGACAATGCCGCCGAGCGAAATGACGGCGATGTCGGTGGTGCCGCCTCCGATATCGACCACCATCGAGCCGCTCGGCTGAAAAACATCCAGGCCCGCTCCCAGGGCGGCGGCAAAGGGCTCCTCAATCAGGTGCGCCGTTTTGGCCCCGGCCTGGATGGCGGCCTGGCGCACCGCGCGCAATTCCACTCCGGTTACGGCGGACGGGATACAAACCATCACGCGGGGCCGGAACAGCAGCTTTTGCCCGCCGTCAGCCTTGCCGATAAAGTAGCGGAGCATCTTCTCCGTAACTGAGTAGTCGGCAATCACGCCGTCACGCAGCGGCCTGATGGCAACGATATTGCCGGGAGTGCGCCCGAGCATCCGGCGCGCCTCAGAGCCTACGGCGATGACCCGGCCGCTGCCCCGTTCCACGGCCACGACAGACGGTTCCTGCAAAACAACACCTTTCCCCCTCACGAAAACCAGCACGTTCGCCGTGCCCAGATCCAAACCGATATCACTGCCGCCAAGCATTAGCTTGTCCCCTTTCAGGACTGGTAAAAATATTGCCTGTCCAATGTTATTTCTTATGATTTCAAATAAAGGTATTATATTCTACTTCAATTGACAAAAATCCTGTTATTTTTGCGCTAGCCCGTGCAAATTCTTGTATTTTCTGCGAGTGGCTTCTCCGCCCCTGAGATGGCGTTCTGCTTTGTTGTATTCAAGAATGTTTTTTATTTCCCTGGCCAGTTGCTTGTTGAGAGAGGGCAAACGCTCTGTCATATCCTTGTGAACCGTGCTTTTGCTTACCTGAAACACCTGGGCGGCCCGCCTGACCGTAGCCTGGGACTCCAGGATATAATCGCAGATGTCAAGTACCCGCTTTTGAATATAATCCTGCATCGCCCTACCTCCTGTAGCAGTCGTCGGTCGGCAGACATCAGACGTCGGATATCATAATAAGTTTATTGATAAAGCTCCATACGTCTGTGCCTTCTTCCTTCGCTAGTAAATATATATGCGAGGTAGAGGCGGAAATGTTAAGGTAAAAAATAACAACCCGCTTGCGCGGGTTGAGGAGTCAGAATTCAGGAGTCAGCATATTAAAGACGATAAAATCTTTTATTCTGACCCCTGGCTTCCGACTCCTGACTCCTGATTAGTTAACTCAGCCCCGCTGTAATAGTGGCTGAGGATAACCCGGTAGTCGTAGCCGTGTTCAGCCATCCCCTTGGCGCCGTACTGGCACATTCCCACCCCGTGGCCGTGGCCGGTGGTGGTAAAAGTTAGGGAACTGCCGTCCGCCGTCCAGGTGAAGTTGGTAGAGCGCAAGCCGAGCAGGTCTCTTACAGCCACGGCGGAAAATTGCCTGCCGCCGATGAGCAGGTTCTTTGGCCTGCCCGTATTTGTCTTTTCAATTAATTTTATCTCTGATGAAGCATTTTTGCCGCTCGTTACCGGAACCGCGCTCAAGCTGGTGCCCAAGGCCTGGTCCACCTGTTCCAGGCTGAAGGCGGCGGTTTGAACCAGCTTAGGGTCCGTTTCATAGGGACAGGGAACGCTGCGCAGATAGGGAGCCTGAAATCGCCAGACATCTTCAGAGTTCTCCGTCCTGCCGCCGCAGGAGGCGTGATAGGCCGGGTCAATCAATTCACCGTTCCAGGTCAGCACCTGGCCGGATGTTTCGTCCACCGCCTTCTTTACTTTATAGTAGTAATTATAATAATGCAGGGTACCCCAGCGGTCCTTCAGGTCCTCCCTGGAAAGCCAGGCCTGCCCGTGCGTAGGGTCATCACAAACATCGGCACCCTGGTGCAGCGGGTTGACCACGCCGCCGGCGGCGCTCATCCGCTTAACTATATAGGTTCTGGCGGCGACCGCCTGTGCTTTTAACGCCTCGGGGGGAAATTCGGCGGGCATTTCAGCGGCAACCACCCCTACCAGGTAATCTTCCAATTGCAGCGGCTGAATTCTATTTTCCTCATGTATGTATAGCCTGACTATGGTCACGCCGGGAAGGAATTTGGCCGGGATCTGCCTGTCCGCCAGATAAGGAATTCCCAAAATCAGCGCGGTAATCAGCAGCATTACGCCAATCAACAGCCTGCGCAAAAAGAACACCTTCCGTCCTTAAAGGTACTACTTGGGGGTCAGAAGCCAGAATTCTGACTCCTGAATTCTGACTCCTGACTACTTGTTCTATTATAATTATATTTCTAATACTCGGTAAGAATAACCGGTGACGCCACATAAATAAACGCGCCGTGGGAGTCCGGACTGCGGCGCATCGCCACATTCAGGTTTACTTCTTTCCCGGCGTAGCGCAGGTCGCGGGAAAAGCGCGCGCTGTAACCGGTCAGGCTGACCAAATTGTCCTGCGCCACTCTTTCCTGAACAGCCGCGCCCGCCTTGCTCATCAATTCCTCCGCGCGGGCCGCCAGCTCCTCATCACTTAGATCTCCATCGATCCAGCCGGAAAGAGAAACAGCCACGCGCTCATCATCACCATACCGGCTGAGAACTTGTCCGATCTGCTTTTTATAAGCCCGCGCCTTCCAGTAATCCTCAACCGCCAGGTTGACCATGATGTGGGACGCTTTATTCCCTTCCGGATATTCCATTACCTGCCCGAGTACGGAAGCCTGGCTGCCGTCGGACAGTTCTCCTGTTATTTCGCCGCCCCGGGCGTAGGCGTTCTGCCAGCTTTCCGTTTTACAGACGGGAACGTTCAAGCCCAGTTGTCCGGCAACCAGGCTGGCCATTTCCTGCGGCTCGCCCGCGAATGGCGCGGCATCGCCAACTTTCACCCAGCCGGTCACGTGGGTCGTTCTGAGCTCAGCCCCGGATGACTTCAGCAGGTTCAGCAATATTTTTTCTTCACTATTTGCCGCCAGGAGCCTTTGACCCGCCGGCGTCAGGCACAGAAACAAGGCGGCTGCGGCCAGCGCGATAAGCAATCCTCCGCATAACGGCAATAGTTTTTTTTGATTTTTAAAGGGCATAATATCCTCCGGCTTACACTAAATTCTATGCCCTATTATTGCCATATATTACCTGAATCATACTACCGGAGTGATGTGGCAGGCAAGAAGCAAAAAGAACATCCCCTTGCTTCCCCATACAAAGAGGGGCTGACTTATGTCAGCCCCCCGCGCAAATATACTCTTGACTTAACGGCCTGTCGCCTTTAAGCGGTTGATGGCACGTTTCAGCGCCAGCTCAGCCCTGAGCACGTCCAAGTCGGGCGTTTTAGAAGCAAGTCGCTGCTCGGCGCGCTGTTTGGCCGCCTCGGCGCGGTCGGCGTCAATATCTTCCGCCCGCTCGGCCGCCGTGGCCAATACGGTCGCCTTGCTGTCCCTGACCTCCAGGAAACCGCCGCTCACAGCGATATTAAATTTCTTGCCTTCCTGCTCGATGCGCAAGAGGCCTATTTTCAGGGCGGTGATTAACGCGGCGTGGTCCGGCAGGACACCGAGTTCACCCTCGCTGCCCGGCGCCACGAAGAACCTGATATCTTCGCTGAAAATTTTTTTCTCTGGTGTCACTATATCCAGTCGCTGGGTCTTTTCCGACATTTAGATCCACTGCCTTTCCATATGCGGCCTGCCGACCGGCAGCTTTTTACCGGCTGCAGGTCTAGCCGGCCAGCTTCTTAGCTTTCTCCACGGCTTCTTCGATGCCGCCCACGAATAAAAAGGCGTCCTCCGGCAGGTCGTCGTGCTTGCCGTCGAGAATTTCTTTAAAACCGCGGATCGTTTCTTTAACCGGCACGATCTTGCCTTTCATGCCAGTGAAGGCCTCCCCCACGTTGAAGGGCTGCGACAAGAATCTCTGCATCTTACGGGCGCGAGCCACGACAGTTTTGTCTTCATCGCTCAACTCTTCCATACCAAGAATGGCGATAATGTCCTGCAGTTCTTTGTAGCGCTGCAGCACCATTTGCACATTCCGGGCCACTTGGTAATGCTCAGCCCCGATGACATTCGGGCTAAGGATACGTGAGGTCGAGTCGAGGGGGTCCACCGCCGGATAAATGCCGAGCTCGGCAATCTGGCGGGAAAGCACGACGGTGCCGTCAAGGTGGGCGAACGTCGTGGCCGGGGCCGGGTCGGTCAGGTCGTCGGCAGGCACGTAAACAGCCTGCACGGAGGTAACCGAACCCTTCGAAGTGGATGTAATGCGCTCCTGCATCTGGCCCATCTCAGTGGCCAGCGTCGGCTGGTAGCCCACGGCCGACGGCATCCGGCCGAGCAGCGCGGAAACCTCGGAGCCGGCCTGAGTGAAACGGAAGATGTTATCAACGAACAGCAGGGTGTCGGCGCCTTCCTCGTCACGGAAGTATTCAGCCAGGCACAATCCGGTCAGCACCACCCGCAGGCGGGCGCCCGGCGGCTCGTTCATCTGGCCGAACACCATGGTGGTCTTGTCCAGAACGCCCGATTCGGTCATCTCGTTGTAGAGGTCGTTGCCTTCACGGGTGCGCTCGCCCACACCGGCGAATACTGAAATGCCGCCGTGCTGCTTGGCGATGTTGTTGATCAGTTCCATCACGATGACGGTCTTGCCCACGCCGGCGCCGCCGAACAAGCCGATCTTGCCGCCCTTGAGGAAGGGCACCAGCAGGTCAATCACCTTAATCCCGGTTTCCAGCTGCTCCTCCCTGGTTGACTGTTCCGACAGCGGGGGCGCCGGGCGGTGAATGGGATATTTCATCTCACTTTGAATCTCGCCCAGGCCGTCAATGGGCTCACCCAAAACGAGGCGCCGGGCGGTGAATGGGATATTTCATCTCACTTTGAATCTCGCCCAGGCCGTCAATGGGCTCACCCAAAACGTCAACCATGCGGCCGAGGGTTGTCTTGCCCACCGGCACGCTGATCGGAGCGCCGGTGTCGACCGCTTCCATGCCGCGGACCAGGCCGTCCGTTGCCGACATCGCCACGGTGCGGACCGTATTGTTGCCCAGGTGCTGGGCCACTTCCAGGGTAAGGTCGATTTTCCGGCCAAACATATCTTCTTTTTCGCTTTTTATTTTAATCGCGTTGTAAATGTCGGGTACTTGGCCGGGTGGAAAACGGATGTCCACCACGACGCCGATTACTTGCACTATATGTCCAACGTTCATTTGCTACACGTTACCTCCTTCACCCTTATTCAAGGGCGGCCGCGCCGCCCACAATTTCGGAAATTTCACGCGTAATCGCGGCCTGGCGGGCCCTGTTCATGGACAGCGTCAGCTTGCTGATCATATCAGAGGCGTTCTGCGTGGCGTTGTCCATGGCGGTCATGCGAGCGCTTTGCTCTCCGGCCTTGGACTCCAGCAGCCCCTGGTAAATAGCATTTTCAAGATACTTCGGCAGCAACTCAGCCAGCACATCTTCCGCCGCAGGCTCAAAAATATAGTTCACCTTCTGGGCCTGGCCTTCCTTGGCCTGGCCTTCCTCAGCAGGCGGTTCAGCCGGCAGCAGCTTCATCACTACAGGCTTCTGCACCAATACATTAACAAACTGGCTGTAAACGAGGTAGACCTCATCGTATTCCGCCTCGGTATATTTTTTTATAACCAACGAGCTGATTTCCTGCGCCGTGTGGTACTTGATGTCTTCTCCCAAGCCGATGAACTGCCCGTCGATGTTGTACCCGCGCTTGCGGAAAAAGTCATATCCCTTGCGGCCGGCTGTAATCATGCTGATTTCCGTGACGGCGCCTCTCAACTCCTGCGTCACCCGCCGGATCACGTTGCCGTTAAAGCCGCCGCACAGGCCCCGGTCTGCGGTAATAATAACGTAGCAGACTTTCTTCGGCTCACGCACGGCCAGCAGCGGGTGCTTGACCGCGCCGGAAGCCAGCGCCACCCGGCCGAGCACCCCCCTGATTCTCTTGGAATACGGGCGGGCGGCCAGCACCGCGTCCTGCGCGCGCCTCATCTTGGCGGCCGACACAGCCTTCATCGCTTTGGTAATCTTCTGCATGCATGTTCTCGGTACTCTTGATCCGGCGCCGGAGATCGCGCAAACTTGCCATTTATGTTTTCACCACCTTGTTAGCCGGTAAGTGTCTGAAACGCATTACGTCAGACCGTGAGCGGCTTTGAATTCGGCCTTAAACTCTGCAATGGCTGCGTTCAGGTTTTCCTCCAATTTATCCGATAGATCGCCAGTCGTGCGGATTTCCTCCAGCAGGTTGGCTTTATTGGCCCTCATATACTTCAAGTATTCCGCTTCAAACGGCAGCACCTGCTCAACCGGCAGGTCGTCGAGGAAACCGTTGGCCGCGGCGAAAATGCTCGCCACCTGCTCTTCCACCGGCATCGGCACGTACTGGTCTTGCTTGAGCAGCTCCACCATGCGCTCGCCGCGGGTCAGCCTGGCTTGGGTAGCCTTGTCCAGGTCGGAGCCGAACTGGGCAAAAGCGGCCAGTTCGCGGTACTGGGCGAGGTCGAGGCGCAGGCCGCCGGCGATTTTTTTCATCGCCTTCACCTGGGCCGCGCCGCCGACCCGGGACACCGAGATACCCACGTTCACCGCCGGGCGGATGCCGGCGTAAAACAGGTCGGGCTCAAGGAAGATCTGGCCGTCGGTAATGGAAATGACGTTAGTCGGAATATAGGCGGAAACGTCACCCGCCTGGGTCTCAATAATCGGCAGCGCGGTCATGGAACCGGCGCCGAGGTCGTCTGAAAGCTTGCAGGCCCGCTCCAGCAGCCGGCTGTGCAGGTTGAAGACGTCGCCCGGATAAGCCTCGCGTCCAGGCGGCCGGCGCAGCAGCAGCGAAAGCTCGCGGTAAGCGGACGCCTGCTTGGACAAGTCGTCGTATACAATTAAAACGTGTTTGCCCTGGGACATGAATTCCTCGCCGATGGCGGCACCCGCGAACGGAGCGATATAGAGCAGCGGGGCCGGGTCGGAAGCAGTGGCGGAAACGATGATGGTGTAGTCCATCGCCCCGGTGTCCTGCAGCTTCTGCATCACGTTGGCGACGGTAGATTGCTTCTGGCCGACGGCAACATAGATGCAGATCACGTCGCCACCCTTTTGGTTGATGATCGCGTCGATGGCGATCGCGGTCTTGCCGGTCTGGCGGTCGCCGAGGATCAACTCCCGCTGGCCGCGGCCAATCGGAGTCATTGAGTCGATGGCTTTTAAGCCGGTTTGCATCGGCTGGTGTACCTTCTTCCGGAACATAACGCCCGGGGCGATTTTTTCCACGGGAAGAAACTTGTCGCTCATAATCGGACCCTTGCCGTCCAGCGGCTGGCCCAGCGGGTTGACCACCCGGCCAATCAGGGCGTCGCCCACCGGCACCGAAACAATCCGGCCGGTGCGCTTGACGGTGTCGCCCTCTTTAATATGCTTGTACGGGCCGAGAATAACACAGCCGATGTTGTCTTCTTCCAGGTTGAGGGCCATCCCCAGCACGCCGCCTGGGAATTCCAGCAGTTCCATGGACATACAATCCATCAGGCCGTATACCCGGGCGATCCCGTCACCGACCTGGATAACGGTACCCACGTCGGTCATTTCGATCTCTGTCTGGTACTTATCTATTTGCTGCCGGATAATCGAACTGATTTCTTCAGGTCGCAAATTCATTCACTGGTTCACCCCTATCTATAGTTAGCTGATTTGCTTGAGACGATCTCCGAGGGCAGCCAACTTGGCCTTGATCGTGCCGTCAATTACCTTGTCCCCGATCCGGATCAGCACTCCTCCGAGCAGAGATGGATCGGTAGCATAAGAAACCTGCACTTTTTTGCCGGTCAGCTTGGCCAGCAACTGGTCGAATTCGCCTTTTTCCTGATCTTTCAAGTCTACCACCGATGTGACCCGGACCTCCACAATGTTACGCGCCGCGTTGGCCTTGGCGATGAACTCCGACGCGATATCCCCCAAAAATGTTTCCCGCCGGCGGTCCACCAGCAATTTAATGAAGTTAAGGGTCAACTCGGATATTTTCCCCTTAAACAGCTGGTCGAGCAGTTCCTTTTTCGCGGCAGCCGTAATCTGGGGGTGGTACAGCACTTTTTGCAGGTCGGTGTTCTCCTGAAGGATCGTGTCTACGGCTTTTAATTCCTCTTCTATTTGGTCAACTTGATTCGATTCCACGGCGAGATCATATAACGCCGCCGAGTAGCGTCCTGCTACAGCCCCTTTTAGCATAGCAGCTCCCCTGCCTCTTTAACGAACTCCTGGACCAGCTCGTGCTGGATGTTGTCGTCAATCTGGCGCTCCAGGATCTTGCCTGCCACAAGAATGGCCAGACTCGCGGCCTGGTCGCGCATCTCGGCAACAGCCTTGTCTTTTTCACGCTGGATCTCGACAAGGGCTGAATCTTTCAGCCTCTTTGCCTCTTCCTTGGCGCTTTCAATGATTTCAACAGCCTGCTCCTCACCCGCTTTGGTAGCTTTCTGGATAATCTCCTGGGCATGCTCGCGGGCGCGGCGCAATTCCGCCTCAAATTCTGCTTTATATTGCTCAGCTTGCTCCCTTTCCTGCTCGGCGGCCGCGATGCTGTCGGCAATAAGCTTTTGACGGTCGGAGAGTAGTTTGGTCAAGGGCTTGTACGCGACAAATTTAAGGAAGATCAATAACAAAATAAAGTGAAACACCTGCGCCAGCAGGGTCGCATTTGGAAAATTTTCCAAAACTTTTTCCCCTCCATTCGCACGTCTGACACCGGACGTCAAACGTAAATTCGGTCGTTAGGGGCCGGAGGTCAATGAAACCAACCGCCGCACGCCGCAAATCCGGCCGCCTGCCGCCAGGCGTCAAACAATGGCCGGCATCCGGCTTCCGGCGACTGATGTCTTTTCTCAGCCACCAACCTTGCCCCACAGCATGAAGGCAATAACAATCGAGATAACCGGCAGAGCCTCAATCAGACCGAGAGAAATAAACAGCAAGGTCATTGTTGATCCCCTGGCTTCCGGCTGGCGGGCAATCGCCTCAATCGCTTTACCGGTCATGACACCGTCACCGATAGCAGCGCCCGCAGCGCCCAAGCCGATAGCAATAGCACAACCAATAGCGGCTCCAGCTTGTAACATTCCGTTTTCCATTTAAAATTCCCATCCTTTCATTAAATGTTATACTTAACCTGTTTTTTTAAGAGACTTGGTATTCATTTAAAGTTTGGCTAATGATCCGCGGTAGCTATGGAAATATATACGATAGAAAGCATGGTAAAGATAAACGCCTGGATGCAGCCAACGAAAATACTGAAGGCCAGCCATACTACCGAAGCGATAAAGCCTCCCAGCAAGTCGGCCCACATTCCAAACAGCCCCAGTAAAACTATCAGCATCACTTCACCGCCGTAAATATTCCCGTAAAGACGGAAGGCCAGCGTGACCGGCTTGGAAAACTCTTCGATCAAATTAATTGGAAGGAAAAAAACATAAGGCGTGACAAAATGTTTAAAGTAGCCGGCGCCTTTGTACTTCAATCCGTAATAATACATTAACGCGAAAGTAGTCAGGGATAGCGCGAAAGTGGTGTTGGGATTGGCTGTTGGGGAACTGAGCGTCGGTACAAGTCCAAGAATGTTGGAAAACAGGATAAAGATAAAAAACGTAATAACCACACCGATGATACCCGCTCCTTTTTGCGGGTCCATGTTCTGGTTGACCAGATTCCTGATTCCCTCAAACATCATCTCAAAGACATTTTGCACCCCGCGCGGCCGCCGCATATCCATATTGCGGGTGGCGACAATGGCAAAAAGCGCCACCAGGATCATTGTCAGCCAGGTCATCACCATTACTTTTGGGATAAACTCAAAATGCATGCCGCCTATGTTTAAATTCCAAAGTATCTGATGCCCGTGCTCATCCAACTCCCAGAAATGAAAAACGTTTCCCCAAATATCTAGCCTCTCTTCAACTTCTGCCATGCTTAACATATTCTTTTCTCACCTCCTTCTCTTTAAATGATAGCCATCTGCATAACTCAAATCCATTGATATAGCTGGATTTGGTGCACACTAAATTTACTTATCACTCAATATATGATGTGATTTCCTCCCATGAAATGTTCGAATTAAGTATCCTTATGCCCTTGCAATCATCCCAAATTCTTTAACGGTAAAAAAAAATGATGTATCCTTAAAATCATCTCTCTNATACTTACTCCCGATTTCTGACTCCTGAGTCCTGCGTAGTTACTGACTTATATTTCAAAGAGCCGGCAAGGCCGCTTCCCTTCAGCAAGGCACCCGCCATACCAAAAGTAAAGATGCACGGAACCACGAAAATCCCGGCCGCGGCCGCGTAAATATTGGCAAAACCTGTTCTGGAAACAAAATACAAGACCGCCATGATGATGAGAAGCCGCAGGAAAACACCGGCCAGCAATTGTGCTTTGGCGCGGAGCAAGTTCCCCCGGGAAAGGGCCTGCAGTCTTTTATTCAGAAAAAAAGCATTCCACATACCCGTGGCCGTACCCACCAGAAAACCCCAAACAACAGGATTTTTCGGCTGCAGCAACAGCACGAGGCAATAGAACGCTAAAAGAAAGCCGGATATGCGCAATGTCCTAGCTAACTGGCCAGCAAAATCCCAGTCTCGCATTATGCTTACTTCCTCTCCCCAAAAAACCTCTGCAGGGTTTTATATATGCCGGTAATCCCAATCGCGATACCGGCAATAACCCCGGCCAGCATGAGCCAGGGCCCGGTGCCGAAATGACGGTCCAAAAACTGCCCGCAGTAGTAACCGGACACAACTGTAACGGCAAGCTCCGTGCCGATAGCAGTGGTTAGGCCCATTGCCTGAAGCGCCCACCGCTGGTCCCGTTTTTCTATATCTTTATCATCTTTATCAAAGTCTTTTTTCTTCTGCATACTTAATCAGCGGATCACGCCCAAGTGAACACGCGCGCCGGCTACCGTCCACCCGGCCTACCCCCTGAATCACCCTCAACATATATTGCTTCTACACTTTTTATACTATTCCTCCAAGAAAAAATAAAATTTTATTTGGAAATTAAATTATTCAGCAGTCAGCAGTCAGGGGTCAGAATATTTAAGGCATTAAACATACCTTATCCTGCCTGCTGTTTACTATGCAGTTACATCTAAAATTTATGAAGGGCAAAACTCCTGCATTCGTTCTTTAGAAATGCCAAACTTGTGTTTGATTGCTTGTACGATTCGCCGTGAAGCAAGCCCGTCGCCATAGGGGTTGACGGCGTTGGCCATTTTCCCGTAGCATTCGTGGTCCTCCAGCAGGCGCCTGGTCTCGGACAACACCGCCTCTCTGGCGGTGCCCACCAGCCGGACAGTGCCGGCGTCCATCGCCTCAGGCCGCTCGGTCGTGCTGCGCAGCACTAAAACGGGCTTGCCCAACGCGGGAGCCTCTTCCTGGAGGCCGCCGGAGTCGCTTAAAACAAGGTAACTGCAGTTGATCAGATTGGCGAACGGCTGGTAGTCCAGAGGTTCAATCAAATGAATGCGGTCCCGCCCGCCCAGCTCTTCTTCCACCACACTTCTAACCAGAGGGTTTTTATGCACCGGAAAGATAACTTCCACATCGCGGTAGTTTTCCGTCACTTCCCCCAGCGCCCGGTATATCTCGCGCATCGGCCCGCCCAGGTTCTCCCTGCGGTGGGTCGTAACCAGCAGAACCCTTTGTTTCGCGTAATCAATCCGGCTCAATACCCGGTCGGCAAAAATGTAGCCCGGCCGCACAGTGGCCAGCAGAGCGTCGATTACGGTATTCCCCGTCACATATATGTTTTCCCCGGACACTCCCTCGTCAAGCAGGTTTTGCCTGGCGTTGGCCGTGGGGGCGAAGTGCAGGTCGGCCAGCACGCCGGTCAAGTGGCGGTTGATCTCCTCCGGAAAGGGGGAATACTTGTCACGCGTCCGCAGGCCGGCTTCAACATGTCCCACCGGAATCTGCAGGTAGTAAGCAGCCAGGGCGGCCACAAAGGTGGTGGTTGTATCGCCGTGGACCAGGACCAGACCGGGTTTCTCCTTTTGGAAAACTTCCCGCAGCCCGGTCAGCGCCCGGCTGGTGATGTCAAAAAGACTTTGCTGCCGGCGCATAATATCCAGGTCGTAGTGAGGCACTATTTCAAACAGATCGAGCACCTGGTCCAGCATCTCCCGGTGCTGGGCGGTAACAGCCACTTTACATTCCATATCGTCCCGGTGTTTCGCCAACTCTTTTACCAGGGGAGCCATTTTAATCGCCTCCGGCCTGGTCCCGAAAACTGTGATCACTTTCAGCAAAGGATACAACTACCTTTCTCATTCTCTCATTACTGAGCCCCGAGAGTTACATATAATAGTTATTCAGTTGGCAGAGTCAGAATGCTCAAAACGAAAGGCCTTTTCCTTATTCCGACTCCTTAACCCCGACTCCTGATTCCTGGACATACCTGACCAGTTCCACTCCTGCCTCATCAAATATCTCCTGCGCCGAGGGGTCGGGATAATCACCCTGGAAAACCACCTTCCCGACGCCGGCGTTGATCATAATTTTCGCACAGAGCAGGCAGGGCTGGTGGGTGACGTAACAAGCCGCCCCCTTGATGGCGATACCATGCACGGCAGCCTGGATCACGGCGTTTTGTTCGGCGTGCAGCCCGCGGCATAGTTCGTGGCGCTCGCCGGAAGGCACGCCCAACCGCTCGCGCAAACAGCCGATATCCAGGCAATGCTTTAACCCGGCGGGGGCCCCGTTATAACCGCTGGCCAAGATCCGCCTGTCTTTAACGAGAACGGCGCCAACGCGCCGCCGCAGACAGGTGGACCGGTTGGCCACAACTCTGGTAATGTCCATGAAATACCGGTCCCAACCCGGCCGTTCCATAAAGATCAACACCTTAGTACAAAGGATACTTGTCGCACATCTCGCTCACCTTCGCCCGGGCTTTGGCCAACTTTGCCCCGTCGTTGCGGTTGGCGACGGCTAGTCCATAATTTCGGCAATCTGGACCATGTCTTCCTCTTTCAGCCCGCGGGTGGTAACCGCGGGCGTGCCGATGCGGATGCCGCTGGAAGTGTTAGGCGGCAGCGGGTCGAACGGGATGGGGTTCTTATTCACTGTCACGCCTACGGCATCCATCAGTTCTTGCGCCTCTTTACCGGTAATGTTCTTGCCGCGCAGGTCAACCAGGATCAGGTGGTTGTCCGTGCCGCCGGAAACAACCTCAAAGCCCCGCTCCAGCAGGGCGGCGGCCAGCGCGGCGGCATTGTTGACCACTCTTTGCTGATAGTCTTTAAAATCCGGCTCCATCGCTTCTTTAAACGCCACCGCTTTGGAGGCGATCACATGCATCAGCGGCCCGCCTTGAATGCCCGGGAAAACCGACTTGTTTATCTGGGCGCCGTACTTCTCACGGCAGAGAATCAAGCCGCCCCTGGGCCCGCGCAGGGTTTTATGAGTGGTGGTGGTAACCACGTCGGAGTATGGAACAGGGCTCATATGTAGCCCGGCCGCCACCAGCCCGGCGATATGGGCCATGTCTACCATCAGGTAAGCCCCCACTGCCGCAGCGATTTCACCGAAACGGGCAAAGTCAATGGCGCGGGGATAAGAACTGGCGCCGGCGATAATCAATTTCGGCTTGTGCTCTCCGGCGATAGCCCGGACTTTTTCATAATCAATCCGGCCGGTTTCTTTATCCACACCGTAAAAGACAAAATTAAAATACTTGCCTGATATATTGATGGGGCTGCCATGGGTCAGGTGGCCGCCGTGGGCCAGGTCCATGCCCAAAATGGTATCCCCGGGACTTAATAAGGCAAAGTAAACAGCCGTGTTTGCCTGCGCCCCGGAATGGGGCTGCACATTGGCGAACTCGGCCCCAAACAGCTTTCTGGCGCGTGAAATAGCCAAGCTTTCGGCTACATCCACAAACTCGCAACCGCCGTAATAACGTTTTCCGGGATAACCTTCGGCATACTTGTTGGTCAGAACCGAGCCCTGAGCCTCCATCACCGCCCGGCTGGCTGCGTTTTCTGAAGCGATCAGTTCGAGAGTCCGGCGCTGCCGCTGCGTTTCTTGCTCAATAGCGCGGAATATCTCCGGATCGACTTCAGACAAAGGGCGCAACAAACTCATATAAAACAATCCTCCCCACTGCCGGGTACTACCTACCGGCTACATCGATTATATTTTTGCTCAATGGCTTCTATTTTACTGATCCTGCGGGCGTGCCGCCCCCCTTGGAATTCCGCCTGGAGCCAAGCCGATACAATATCACGCGCCAGGCCGGGACCGATCACCCGCTGTCCCATGGTCAATATATTAGCGCAATTATGCTCCCGTGACGCCCTGGCGGAAAAAGTGTCATGGCACAATGCCGCTCTGACGCCCGGGACTTTATTGGCGGAGATGGCCACTCCGATGCCTGTTCCGCAGCAGAGCACACCACGGTCGAAATCACCGCCGCGCACCGCTTCCGCCACTACCAAGGCCAGGTCGGGATAATCCACCGCTTCCTCGGAAAAAGTGCCGAAGTCCTTGAATTCAACACCAGTATCATGAAAAAAAGCGGCAACTTCTTCCTTGAGTCTAAATCCCCCGTGATCGCTGGCTAGGGCAACTTTCATTATTAATGACTCCTTTTTAACAAGAATAAACTTGCCTAAACTCGCCTATAAACTCGCTTACGCTAAGGATATTTCGACAGAAATCGGAAAAATTCCTCTAATTTTGGGCAAAAAATCCCTCGGGGTTTGCCGCAAGCCGGTCTAAAGCGCGGGATATCAGAGATTCCAACCTTTCCGCACACCGGCGGTAGACTGCCACAGGCTGGCCGACCGGGTCGGGCACATCCCCGTCCGCCCCGGTGAATTCGCCAAGAGTGAACACTTTGCCGGCTGCTTGGGGAAATACGCTCAGGATATAATTACGCTGCGCCAGGGTCATGGTCAGGATTAGTCCGGCCCGGCCGGCTATTTCAGCCGTCAGGCGGGTGGCGCGGTGCTCCGTGAGGTCAATTCCCATCCCAGCCAGCGTTTCCAACGCTTCCGGGGACGCGGGCGCGTCTTGCCAGGCCTCCACGCCGGCTGAAGAAACCGTCATTTTCCCCGAACCTGCCGGGCGCCCCGCCAAAATCTTGCGTGCCAGCGCCTCCGCCATACTGCTGCGGCAAGTGTTGCCCGTGCAGACAAAAAGCAGTTCCATAGGATCACCCTCGCTAACTTCATAAAATAGCAGTACTCGGAATTCAGGAGTGCTGTCCCTATACTCTAATAATTTTTCCCCCCGCCGCCTTGCGCAGCCGGTTCATTACCGCCAGGCCGATACCTTGGTCCGCCAGTCCTTCCGCCAGGATGACGTCGACTTCCATCTCGTCAAAGCGGCGCAAGGTTGCGTACAAAGCCGCGGCCACTGTTTCAGGTCTGTCCCGGCGCCCGGCCGTAACAACCTCCCCGGCGGCGGAAAAATCCTCCCCATCTTTATAGGCAAGGATTCCCACCCGGCAGCCTCGCGCCCGGTACTCCTTCGCCAAATCCATAATTTTCGCCGCTGCGGCTTTTACTTCGCCTTCAATCAAAAAGAGCGGCGCGCGCGGCGCGTAGTGGGTGTACTTCATACCGGGAGAACGCGGCCGGCTTTTGCCTTGAAACCCGGACCGCGCCGCGGGATCCACCGCCACGGCGTCCAGGACTCTGCTCAAATCCTCCGGGGTAATCCCGCCCGGCCTCAGCACCAGCGGCACCGGGACGGTCAGGTCAACGACCGTTGATTCCACTCCCACTCCCGCCGGTCCGCCGTCAATGATTAAGTCAATCCGCCCGGCCAGATCGCTTAAAACATGGCGGGCGGG
>JGI11944J13513_1000622_pt1 | contig 32519 bp, 29 predicted proteins | sample TerdegcoTASludge_FD_13513 | JGI IMG/M metagenome (IMG submission 13513) | reverse complement strand
GCCTCTATGACCTCGTAATCCCGTTCAGAGCCACCTGGCTGGATAACGGCTGTGGCACCTTCTTTTATGGCTGCATCTACTCCGTCTCTGAAAGGGAAAAACCCATCTGATACCACCACAGAGCCTATAAGACCTGCCCTATGTTGTCTTGTATACTCCTCTATGGCTATGAGGTCTTCCATCTTCCTTAAACCTTTTTCAGCCTCCAGCTTGAATACTGCGTAGGGAACCCCATATCTTTTAAAGACTTCCAGGTCTGTGAATTTTTTATATGCCTTGAAAACGGCAATCTCTACTACACCAACCCTATCCTGTTCCCCTGTGCCTATAGCCACTGTTGATTCATCTTTGACAAAGAGAACAGAATTTGAACTCACCCCTGTTTCTACATACCAGCCAAAGAGCATATCATCATATTCTTTTTCAGTGGGCATCCTGTTTATCCTATATGTTTTGCCTTTATAAACCGCCTCAGCAGGTTTTAGGTCTTCTCTGGATTTAATGCGAAAAGGCTGGGACTCTTGAAGGATTATCCCTCCGTCCATGAGTGATTTTATATCTATGTGTCTTGAAAATTTGTATTTATTAAGGGCTTTCATATTTCTTATCTTTAGTAATCTCAAATTCTTCCATTTTTTTAATACATCTATTGCCTTACCTTCAAATTCTGGCGCACAAACCACCTCAAAATAATACGGCACCATCTCTCTGGCTGTTTCTTCATCCAGGGTCTTTGTAAAGACAACACAGCCACCAAAGGCAGCTATACGGTCAGAGGAGAATGCCTTTATAAATGACTCTGCACTCGTTGAGCCATATGCAACACCCGATGGATTATTATGTTTCATGATGGCACATGCAGGTTTTTTATCAAGATATTTCAGTATATTCAGGGCGTTATCGAGATCTGTGAGGTTTATTTTTCCCGGGTGTTTCCCCACCTGAATCATATCTTCTTCTGTTATGGCGCTGGTAAGTTTAGTCTCTACATCTAAGAAACATACATCACCCAGGGCAATATTGCCGTTTATAAGTTCATACATGGCAGCAGGTTGGTCCGGGTTTTCTCCATATCTCAGCCCCCTCTCCACATGACACCCCTCATCAGCATCAAAGATATTCCATACTTTCTTTTTATAGGTGAGCACCTGACCACCCATATCAATCTTTATTGTCTCCGGAAAATTGTCTTTCACTATCTTTTTATACATCTTTTTTATATCTTCCATAAAACCTCCAAAAATCTCGTTTTATCTGAATCTCGAAAAGAATTCATCTATCTCTTGTCTTAATTCTATACCTACTCTTTCAAAACACTTAAGTAATTCATCATAGGCGGCTTTACCACCTATAAAATCCCAAAATTCTTCTGCAATTTTTAGCTCGTTGTCCAGGTCAAGCATGCCTTTTAAAGTCCATCTCTCATATGGCTTTGGTTCATAAGGATTATACGGGATTGCCAGATAAGATAATACATTTGCTTCAGGGTCTTTAAATAGATATAAGGCAATCCATTCCAATAATGTTCTTTTAAAATCCTTAAAATTGCTTATATTTGGCTTGACCGTCTTTAAATCAAATAAATGAACTGTGCCATCAAGATCTTTAACCATTAAATCTACCTTAACTGTCTTTAATTTATTTTGCTTTCCAAAATTTGCTATCTTTTTTATACGATTAATCTCATGAATTTTATTAGGATTTTTTCCAGTGGTAAGATCATTTATTATATTTTGGATTTCAATTTGAGCCATATCTGTTATGGTATCCCCTATAACAACACTTCTTTGCACAAAAGGAAATCTAAAACTTGCCAGGATTTCGGCAACAGGTTCAAAGATAGATGCCCCAAAGGTTGTGTTTAAAGAATGTATAAAAGAAAATAATGCCATTCTATCACGTCCAAGCAGTCTATAATGGAATGGCATACTTTTTGTTTCGGGATTGTATGTTCGGAATTTACTCCTCAGGATATTCTTAATTGTATCTTCTATTTTTACTATTTGGTCGTCATTAAGATTCAATATCTTTATCCTTTAGATAAAATATAGTCTCTGTATAAGGGGTATCTCTATCCTTTTCTACTCTATTAAATACAGGTCTTTTAAACCTGCTGACAATTTTCATACCAGATAATTCTGCAATCCTGGGATAAAGATTAAATTTATCATTAGCTACTAAAAAGATATTATAATCCTCTGTTAGATATTTCTTACAATTCAAAAGAACATCAGCTATTCCTCTTATATAGGATAATTTTGCTTCCTCACCCTGCCCTTTAAAGAGTGGTCCAATCTCATCTTCGTCCTTTCTATCAAAATTGAATATCTCATATGCATAAGCATGTTGTTCATGGTAATTTATTAATCCCACATAAGGAGGACTTGAAAATATACCTTTTATTTTTTGTTTTAATACCTTATTAGCAAACTCTTTATTGATTTTATTTATCTCTCCATAAATATTAATCTTTCTACTATCACCAGTTAAGCATATCTGAAATGTATCCGACCTAATTCTATCAAACTCATTTAAGCGTTTTAAGGTATCCCTTGTGTATGTATTCCACCAGTTTATAATAGAAAAGATAGGTTTACATATCTTTCCATGTTTTTTACAGTAGTAAATTTCAAGGACAGGCTCTTTCAATGTGGCTAAATCAGCATGTGTAGTTGCCCTGCATGACCGCACTGTCCTACTTAATATAACTGAAACAACATTTTTCACATCCTCATCCTCTATCTTTTTTATTTCTTGGGATAGAAAATCTATTTCTTCTCTCACAGGATTAGTAAACCATTTGCTTAAAAATGTCCCATCATTCTCTTGAACAATCTTTATCTTAAACTTCTTTAACAGATCATTATAGATAGAAAGAAACATTGTTTCCTTGTCTTTTGCATAGCTTTCCTCATCTATCACCTTTTTTGCAATCTTTATTTTGTAATCTGGGGAAGGAAAGTATTCTGCATTAAATTTAGATAGTTCAGTCAATAAATGCTCTTCAAATATTGTGTTATTTCTATTGTATATAAAATCTTTCAACTTTGATGTTAATTCATAAATAATATTTGCAATCAATGTTAATCTGTGTTTATTCACCTTTACATTAGAAATTAAAGAATTAAAAAAAGATATATCTACCCCAATAGCATGGATACCTAACTCATTTGCCTGGACTAATGTTGTTCCACTACCACAAAAAGGGTCTAATACTATATCTCCTCTTTGAAAATAGATTTCATTTTTAAATTCATCAATATGAGAATCAAGGAAATATTCAACTAACTGGGGTATAAATTTACCTTTATAAGGATGCAACCTGTGCACATGTTTTGTTCTTTCTGACTCTTTATATTGAGTAAATGATAGATGCCAGTCAACATCATTCCCTAATGATTTTTTCCACCCAATTTCCTTAGTGGTAGAATCATAGTATTCTTTTAGCTCCTTTATGCTTATAAAAGGATTTCCATTTTCATTATATTTTTTTATACGCCCATATTGAATGAGATAGGCAATATTTGACGTAGTTATTTTTCTACCTAAATAATGAGATGCCCATCTACTTGCTTCTTTTATATTCATAAATTCTTTGTTGTGTAGGTTGAATAATGTTTGCTGTTCCATGGTTAATAAAATAAATGTTTAAATTCTTTAAATCATTTCGAGTATAGCCTTTTCCATGCTATCCACATCAAGGCCTTCGTGTTGGAAAGCCTCTTCTGAATCACCTGAGACACCATAATTTTTCACGCCAAAGCACTCAAATTTGCCTCTAAAACCCTTTTTGAGAAGATATTGGGCTATATGGGGTCCAATCCCTGTTCTTATGTTGTGGTCTTCATAGGTAAACACATAAGGCATGCCCAACACCTTTTTCATGACCTCCTCGTCTATTTCATTTACGCAGGGAATATTGATTACCATGAAATTTTTACCTTTTCCAATGAGTCTCTCCCTTATTTTTATTGCCTTTTGCACCATGCCTCCATAGGTAATGATGGCACCATCGCTGCCTTCTCTTATTATGTCCATCCTGCCATAGACAAATTCATAATCTTCATTGAAAAAGATGGCACCATCTTCCTTTAAGACGATATCCCAGCGTGACCTTCCTGTGCCCAAGATAAAGTTTCCATGGGTTTTTGCCACAAAACGCGTAACTCTATCTACCTGATTTGGGTCACATGGTATTATAGTTTTGAAATGAAAGAGGTTTTTGGCTACCCCTATATAATCTGTGCATTGATGGGTCTTTCCATCCGGGCCCACATCAAGACCAAGGTGGGTGAGTATGAGCTTGAGGTTCGTTCCGTTTATATCATTTAGCCTCTGTTGGTTATATGTTTCATCTATGCCAAATACACCGAAGTCTGCAAAGAATGTCAAGATGCCCGTTGTAGATACTGCACCTGCAATGGTGGCTGTATTGTGCTCCTGAATGCCTCCCTGAAAAAAATGGTCTGGATAAGCCTTTGCAAAGTCATTGGTCTTTACAGAACCTGAAAGATCACAATCAAATACACATATAGGGGGACCTTCATGGATGTTCAAATCTGCTAAGTCCTTTAGTGCATTACCAAAGGCTGTTCTGTTATCGAGTTTGTCATCCTTTGTATATGTCTTTGGCTTCCCTGTTTTGACATGTAGTTCTTCGATTTCTTTTCTGGAAGGCACAAAATTCCATGTGCCTTTTCTCATCTCTCTATAAAAATCGAGCCTGTCTTCTATCCCCAGTATGGATACAGCCTCTTTGTATTCATTGAGATTTAAAGGGCTTCCATGGTATTTTTCTTTATGCTCCATGAAACCTATGCCGTTTCCCATGACAGTTTTTGCCAGTATACAGGTGGGATTTTTACCTTCCCTGGCCTTCTTAAGGGCAATATATATATCATTATAGTCGTGTCCGTTGATCTCTATTACATCCCATCCATCAGATAGAAAATTCTCTGCTATGTTTTGCGGCATGACACTATAAATACTACCGCTTATCTGAAGATTGTTGTAATCTATTATCACCGTAATATTATTTAGACCATATTTTTTTGCAAATCTCCTTGCCTCTCCTATCTGACCCTTTTGCTGTTCACCATCACCCATGGGAACATATACATGGAGATTCTTCTTTTTTATCCTTGATGCCACTGCAAAACCACATCCTGCAGACAGACCCTGACCGAGATTTCCTGTAGACCAATCAATAAAGGGGATGCCCTTTACCACATGGCCTTCATAAGGGCTGCCCCCTTTCCTAAAAAAGGCGATGACCTCATCAATATTAAGGTATCCAACCCTTGCCAGGGCTGCATATACACCTGGAGAAGTGTGTCCATGACTTACAACAACCCTATCTCTCGGCTCGTGTTGGAGTTGAGCAAAGGAAAAAAGAACAAGATATATATCAAGGGAAGAAATAGACCCCCCTGGATGACCTGAACCTGCCAGAGTTGTCATGGTTATTATATCGCCCTTTGCAAGCCTTGATAGTTCCTGTAGCCTTTTTATCTCTCCTTCGGTGAGTCTTTCTTTATCAAACGCCATCTTTTCCTCCTATTACTTGAAAGTAATCGCAATCCTCCTGCAACAGGCACCTTTCGCATTCAGGCCTTCTTGCCTTGCAAATGTATCTGCCATGAAGGGTCAATAATAGGGAAAAATCAGTATAGTCTTTTTCCCTGATAATCTGTCTTAGCTCCCTTTCTATCTTTTCAGGGTCTTTGTTCTTTGTGAACCCGATCCTGTGGGATAGTCTTATTACATGGGTATCAACGATTATGGCAGGCTTTTTATATGCCACACCCACAATCAGATTTGCCGATTTCCTTCCGATGCCCTTTATAGTAGAGAACTCATCTATGTCATCAGGCACATGGCCATGGAATCTCTCTTTTATCTCACGGACGGTATTCTTTATTGCCTTTGCCTTGTTTTTGTAAAAGCCTGTGGGTTTAATATCCTCTTCAAGCTCTTCTGTGGGGAGATTGATATAATCATCTATGGTTTTATATTTTTTAAATAGGGTCTTTGTCAGTTTATTGACCCTTTCATCGGTGCACTGGGCAGAAAGTATGGTGCTTATGGTGAGTTCGAGAGGATTGGAGTATTCCAGTTCAATCCTTGCATCTCCGTGCATTTTTTTTAATTTTTTCAATATATTATCTATATCCTTGGGCAAAATTAAATCCTTTTTTGTTTTTTCAAGGCCAAGAGTGTATCCTTTATATCATTTAAATTTTTTGCATTCAATATATCTTTTTTCTCCTGCCAGCCTTTCCTTGCCATGCCTACACCATATAGGATATCACTGAATCCATCTGCTGAATGGGCATCGGGATTGATGCTTATCATGACCCCTTTTTCCTTGGCATATTTTAGATATCGCCAGTCTATATCGAGCCTGTAAGGGCTTGCATTAAGCTCAATGATCACATTGTGTTGTGAACAGGCATCTATAATCTTTTTCATATCTATTGGATAACCATCCCTGGATAGGAGTAATCTCCCGGTTGGGTGCCCCAGTATGGTGGTATAAGGGTTTTCTATTGCCCTTATTATCCTTTTTTCCATATCCTCTTGCTTCATGTTAAAACTTGAATGGATAGAGGCTATAATAAAATCAAAGCCTTTTAGTATGTCTTCGTCGTAGTCGAGACTGCCGTCAGGGAGTATATCGCTTTCTATACCTTTGAATATATAAAAGTCATCAATTGCACTATTTAGTCGTTCTATTTTATCCCATTGTCTCAGTATGTCCTCTGTCTTTAGACCGCCGGCATAATAGGCGCTTTTACTGTGATCCGATATGCCTAAATACGACATACCCATATTCTTTGCCTTCTCCACAAGCTTTTCCAATGGGTCTATTCCGTCGCTGAACTCTGTATGGACATGAAATATGCCCTTTATATCCTCCAAACCAACAAGCTCAGGAAGCCTTCTTTCGATGGCTGCCTCTATTTCTCCTGTGTCTTCCCTCAATTCAGGCGGGATGAACTGTAAGTTGAGCATTTCATAGATTTCCATCTCTGATGTGCACTGAATCAGGCCTTCGTCTTCAAATAGACCATATTCATTGAGTTTCCAGCCCTTTGTCTTTGATAGACTCCTTAGACGGATATTGTGTTCCTTGCTTCCTGTGAAATACATGACTGCATAGGGAAAGGCCTCTTTGCTTACTACCCTTAGGTCTGCCTCTATCCCTGAGCCGAGCCTGCATGATGTCTTGGTCTCCCCTGTTAGGAGCACCTCTTCTATCTCAGGCAATGAGACGAAAAATTTTGTTATAGACTCCTTTTCATCGGATGCCACAAGTATGTCAATATCTTTAACAATCTCCTTTCTTCTTCTAATGCTACCGCATATCTCCAAATATTTGTCTGGAATGATCTTAAAAAACCTTTCCCTTAGCAACTCTGCCTGGGGATATACTTCACCGAGGAGATACTCGCCTTTATGTTTTTTCAAAAACTCTATGCCTTTTAATATCTTCTCCTGTGTCTTTTCGCCAAAATTGGGTAATGTTATTAATCTGTTTTCCCTGCAGGCATATTCAAGTTCACCGATATTTGTTATACCCAAGGTATCATAAAGGACCTTTATTTTTTTTGGGCCGAGATTAGGGACAAGCATAAGCTCAAGGAGTGAAGGCGGTATGTCTTTTTTCAGGTTTTCCAGGTATTCTATTCTCCCTGTGGCAACATATTCTTCAATATTAGATGCAATGGCATCGCCTATGCCTTTTATCTTTTTTAAACCTTTATCCTTTATTATCTCATCCAGGTTATCTATGCCTGCTATAATCCTTGCTGCATTGTAATATGCCTTTGATTTAAAGGGGTTTTCTCCTTTTATCTCAAGAAATGTCCCTATCTCTTCAAGTATTTCTGATATGATTTTTTGCTGCATTTGTCTATTATTTATTATGAAGAATTAAATGTCAATATGACTATGGGAAAAGGATTGATATGTATAATGAAGTTCTAATGGTTTTATGCCCATGCGAGGAAAGCTTTTGCTGCATATCACGCATATTTAGCCTCTATTAAATCTAACTAACTTATCGACAGGGATCTCGGAGATATATCCCAGAGTATGAGGTCTTTTTTCAAACGTATGCATTATATAGAATTAAACTCCTATATAAAAAGTGTTATTCTTGATTTCTATAGGTAGATTATTTAAAAAACACTGCACCTGCAAAACTTACAGACGACTTGCCGTCAAACCACTGTTTGTAACCCGTTATCCTGCATTTGTTTCCTTTTAAGAGTAAAAGCTGGAGATATATGGCTGTAAGGCCGCATATACGCCTCTTATCTGCCTCATCCTTTATGAGCTGAAAGAACCTTTCTGCATCTACATGGCTTATGCTTTCCAGCAACTCGTTGTCCTTTACCTTTGATTGGGCAAGAGTCAATGCATCGAGTGGATATCTATCTCCAAATTGGCTCCCTATATGGGCAAGATCAACACCGGACAGGATAATACATGGTTTTCCATATTGAGCTATTAAATTTTTCAAGCCTTCTGCAATTTCGGTTATCTCTCTATCTGGTAAGGTCTTCATGCCAAGTATATATTCGTGCATAGAGCCTGTTAGTATAGGGAGTATTTCAAATTCATCTTCCATGACAAATTGAAGCAAAGGAAGCTGTAATTCTATAGAATGCTCTATCCTGTGAGGCCATTCATCTATATATTCTTTAAGGAGAGGGTCATTTCTTATTAATGCTCCTAATTCTTGAGAATTCTTACAGATATCAAGGGGCGTGGCAAAATCTTTTAAAGAGATACTTATTATCTTATCCGATGATTTATGGGAAACACCCAGTATAATAATAAGAGGCTTTTTTACACCCCTCATATGTTTATAAACATCCCTATAAACCTCAATGCCTCTGCTGTAATCTATGTGCGGGGCAAGTATCCCTGTTATATCCATGTCTGGTTCAAGTTCTGATTTTCCATCATCCTTGAAGACCTCTTTGAGGAATGCCAGGAGATCCATCCTGTTGGCAGAATAACTCCTCCCAGCTGAAAAGGGTTCCCTTACCTTTTCTTGCTCATATTCTCTCTTTAGTTTGTCCACCACATTTCTGTAATTGTCATTAAGCAAAAGGAGATTTTTATCTAAAGCCTCAATGAATTGCTCCAATTGTTCCGTATATATAAGCTGTCCAAATGTCCTCATATATTCGGTCTGGATGTCTCTTAATGAATGATTGCCGTCCATTAAAGAGATGATAAATGCTGCATCTCTGGTAATAATAAGGGGTTTTTCCATTAATCCTTCTGAATCATGTATTAGGATTAATTCCTCTCCATCCTGCTGAATCGGGAAGGCTTCAATATATCTTATCTGTGGATTTTCCATCTTTTAGTAATCACCTTCCTGTGTTATCCCTGATAAGACCCACTTTTTATCGCCCACCTTTCTGGAGAATGTCCAGTATTCCACAAACTTTACAGGATCACGGTCGCTTCCTGAGATGACCCTGCCATCTTTCTCATCTATGGTATAATCCAGGAGGTTGGCGACAAATCTGACGGTTATGTATTCCTCACCTTGATCCTGGGCTGCATCAACAATATCTACCTGTCTAATGGCAATATTCTCTAAGCGGTTTATCTCCCTTGCGGCAATCTGTTTATCTATCTCATTCTGGAAGACCTTTAATATTTCAGGGTTTAGGAGGTCTTTTACAATCCCCATATCCCTTCTTGTCCATGCACCTTGTATTTTAAAAAATATGTCCTGAGCAGTTTCTTTGAAGCGTATCTCATCAAATGATGGATCCATCTCTGCAATGTGTCTTAACCCCTGAGACGCACCATTAACCTGGTTCTGATTATATGATTCATCATAGGCAGGCTCTTGATTATAGGCAAGGGTGCCATAGCCTGGACCTGCTGCTGTCATCTCCATCTGGCGCTTTGCTTTGATTTTCTTCACGATAAAATAGATTATGCCTATGATTATGATGAGGATGATGATATCACCAAAACCAAAGCCACCACCCCAACCTGTTCCTGCATAGCCAGGTCTACCGAAAAGCATACTACCTATCATACCTCCAAGGAGACCACCACCTATACCGTAAAGAAGACTCCTTCCAAATGAAGGTTGTTGTTGAGGGGGTGTAACCTGTCTTGGTTGTGCCTGTTGTTGCTGTTGCTGATATGTCCTTGGTGGTTGGGTAGGAGTAGACCTATGATAGCTTCTGCCTGAACTAAAACCCCTGCTACCAAAAGACCTTCCACCACCTGCCCTGGCATGTGCTATGCTTTCCATGGCGCAAAAGCACAAAAAAAGCATAATCATAAAAAAGGCAGCAATCTTAAATGCTTTTTTATTATCTTTATCCATTTTCTTCCCCTTTGGTTAAATTTGTATAATATTAACATAGTCTTTATTTGTAAGTCAAAAAATGAAGCGTGAGACGTGAAACGTAAGAAGTGTAATGCTTTAAATTGTTTATGATACCTTTCTGCCAAAGGGTATACGAAGCTTTCTCATCCTGTGTCTTAATGTCCCGGGATTTATATTTAGTAGCTCTGCCGCACCTCCATTTCCTTCCACCTTTCCCTTTGATATCTTTAAGGCATTCAAGATGTGGTCTCTTTCTATTTCTTCAAGGGTCATAAACATCTGGGTATCCATCTCATCATAGGCTTTATTAATATTTGCGTCTGCTTGTAATATATCTCTAAAATCAAGGGGTCTGCCTTTTGAAAGGATGATAGCCCTTTCTACAATATTTTCAAGCTCCCTTACGTTTCCTGGCCAATCATATGACATGAGTATATTTATTGCGCCCTTATCAACAACAGGTATATGGGGTAGCGCCATCTCTTTGAATTTTTTCATGATAAAATGCTGGAGCAGGGCAGGTATATCGCCTTTTCTCTCCCTCAATGCCGGAATATTGATGGGAAAGACATTTAGTCTAAAATAGAGATCCTCTCTGAATAACCCTTTATCTACCAGTTCTTCAAGGTTGCGGTTTGTTGCTGAAATAACTCTCACATCCACCTTTATGGATGTAGTGCCACCCACCCTTTCAAACTCCTTTTCCTGTAAAACCCTAAGCAGCCTTACCTGGGCATTGAGTGGAAGCTCGCTAATCTCATCGAGAAATATGGTTCCCTTATCGGCCCTTTCAAATCTACCTTTCTTCTGGGAGATAGCGCCTGTAAAAGACCCTTTCTCATGACCAAAGAGTTCGCTGTCTATAAGCGTATCTGGTATGGCACCGCAGTTTATTTTTATAAAAGGCCCGTTTGCCCTATGGGAAAGGCTGTGTATTACCTGGGATATGATCTCCTTTCCTGTGCCTGTCTCGCCATAAAGTAAAACAGGACTTGATAATGGCGCCACTTTATTGACCCTATCCATAACATCTTTTAAACCAAAATCAGCACCTATTACCTCTAATTTATATCTTCCCTTAAGTTCATTGTGGAGAAATTGCCTTTCTTCTGCTAATGCATCTTTGATTGCCTTTAATTCTTTATACTGCCTGCAATTATTCAGTGCTATTGCCATAGGTTCATTAATCAATTCAAGAAGCTTTAGATATCTATCCTGATTAATTGAATCATCTTTGGTGATTATTATAAATGCACCCATATACATTTTTTCAATTATGAAACGGACAACTACAGCATGGGCATTGACCCATCCAAAAAAATCCCCTAAGGGAGAAAGCATAGAGTCTTTATGTAAATCACTAACATACCTTATCCTTGGAAAATTTACTGCACTTTCTATCTCATTTTGAAGCTTATCATTAAGGGGAATTTTTATACCTTTCTCAATCCCTCCATCACGGGTTGCCACTGCCTCTATATTGATGGCGCCAAGCTGATTATCATAAGTAACTACTATCAATTCTTCCATGGGGATCATATCGTTTAGAAATAAAAAACACCTGTGTAGTGCCTTTCCGATATCGAGGCTACTGCATATCCTTAATGTCATCTCCCTGAAGAATATATCTTTGTTTAGGTCTTTCATGTCCTGTGACATATAGAAGTTATACAATAAAACTGATAAATTTGTCAGTTTTTTCTGAGAAATTTATCAGTTTATATGTTTTAACGTTATAACTTATTGATATTAAATGATAAAAAATATGGCATGCCTTTTGCTTTATAGATTTTCATGTATCTTGAAAACATAAAGGTCAGGGTCAATGGAGAAAAAGAACAGGAATTAAAGGTATTTATCCATGAAGTTTCAGAGCATATAAGAGAATACAAAGAACTAATAAGTTTAGACCTTTTCAGGAATACTACAGTCCCTTCAGATTTTATCATACAGTTACACTGGAAAGAAAAGATCGATCTAAAACAAGGAAGCCCCTTGGCATACTATATACTGGAGGGTTTACAGAAGATAGGGCTCACAAATTATACCATATGGGCTGAAGAGGTAATAGCCAAAGATAATAGCATGCAAGATTATAGGCCTTTAAACGATGATAAATCCGGATGCTTAATAAATAAAACAAAGGAGGTATTGTCTATGGAAAAGAAAGAGGATGATAAGATTAAAACAAACAAGGTTACACGAAGAGGTTTTTTAAAGGCAGGTGTAACCGCAGGGGTAATGGCAGCAGCAACAGGCCTTGCCCTTGACCTATCAAAAAAGGATGCTGAGGCAGCAGAAAGAAAGCTTCCAAAGAAGTGGGATGAGGAGATAGATGTAGTTATTGTTGGCTCAGGTTTTGCAGGCCTTGCCGCTGCTGCTGAAGCAGGGAAAAAGGGCGCAAAGGTTGTTATACTGGAAAAGATGCCCACATATGGTGGTAATTCTATAATTAATGGTGGTGTTTACGCAGCATGGGACAGTAAGCTACATCTCAGACAGAAAAAGAACCTCGGCGAAGACAGCCCAAAACAACACTTCGATGATACATTAAAAGGCGGTGACTATTATAATATACCTGAACTTGTAAAAAACTTCACGGCTGGATCTGCCGATGCCCTTAACTGGATGATCGATGAAGGAGGCTGCAAGCTACGTGATGCAATTACAAGGGCTGGAGGTCATAGTGCCTACAGAACTCATACAGTAGTAGAAGGTGTAGGCAGGGGATTTACAGAAGCCTTGAGAAAGATTGCTGAGAAATATGGGGCAAAGATAAGGCTAAGCAATGAAATCACATGGATATGGAGAAAGGATACAGAAGGACCTGTCCTTGGTGTTGAGGTCAAGACCCCTAAAGGTAAAAGAAATATAAAAATAAAAAAGGCATTGATACTTGCATCAGGTGGTTTCAGTAGGGATATCAAGATGCGCCAGGCATTCAATCCATCCATAGTCCCTGAATATAATAGCACCAACCATCCAGGTGCAACAGGGGAGTGTATAAGATTTGCCCAGGCAATAGGCGCAGATACATTACAGCTTGCCTTTATTCAATTATATCCCTTTGCAGAACCCGAAACAGGGATCCTTGATAATCCTGCTGTCTATCCTTTTAACGGTGTTGGCTACGGTCTCATCTATGTAGATAAGGATGGTAAGAGATTTGTAAACGAACTTGAAAGAAGGGATGTCTGTTCCATGGCTCAGATTAAGCTGGGCAAAAAGCCTACCTATTCCATATTTAATGAGGAGATGGTGGTAAAGATGGGTGGCACCATGGAGGAGATTCAAAAGGGTATGGCTAAGGGTCGTTTTATAAAGGCAGATACCATAGAAGATCTTGCTAATAAACTAAAGATACCTGCCCAGAATCTTGTAGAGACAGTTAAAAAGTATAATCAGTATCTTAAAGATGGGAAAGACCCTGATTTCAATAAGCCCATAACTAAGGCGATGATACCATTAGATAAGGGCCCGTTCTATGCTGTAGCCCAGTGGCCTGCAGTCCATCATACCATGGGTGGAGTCAGGATCAATGAAAAGGCACAGGTGATTGACATTTGGGGCAAGGTGATACCAAAACTTTATGCAGCAGGCGAGGTAACAGGCGGTGTCCATGGTTCAAACCGGCTTGGTAGTAATGCAATACCAGACTGTGTGGTCCATGGCCGTATTGCAGGGATTAATGCAGGACAGGAAAAGGCATAAACAAATCAAATAAGGGGTCATTTAAGACCCCTTATTTATTTTTTGGAGTTGGTATATGAAAAGAATTGCATTTTTTCTGGTAGTAATGATGGCTTTTATTTGTTTTGTTGCTATCCCACTTTTAGCACAGACAAAGAAACAGCCTGCAAAGGTGGCATCAAAAAAGGGAACCTGCATCTCCTGCCACAAAGACATTCAGACCATACTCCCAAAATCACATAAGCCTGTAACAGGAGATACAATAGGAGCTTGTATACCGTGCCATAAACCAGACCTATCTGGAAAGGCAGAGCCAAAACCTTATGCGTCTATGCTTCATAGACCCCATGTGGGTGAAGGTTCAAAGGTTGATTGTATGATATGCCATACATATCAAAGAAACATATTTGGCATATCTGGAACTAAGGTCAATTTAGGTAAGATAGAAAAAGAGGACCTTGATGCCATGAAGGGCATCTTTTCATCGTGGGCACAGTCAAAAAATATGGATGCTATCCACGGTAAGGCAAATATGATGTGTAGTGCCTGTCATAATAATAAACTAACAACAAAAGGTGATACTGTAGAGAATGAACGATGTCTAAGTTGTCATGGACCATTAGAGGCACTGCAGAAAAGGAGCGAACCAAAGGATTTCCCTGATAGAAACCCTCATAATTCTCATCTTGGGGATATAGCCTGCACTGTATGCCATCATGCCCATAAGCCTTCCACTGTATACTGTCTTGGGTGTCATGGAAACTTCAAGATGAAGATACCGGGTAGCTGATTTCTGATAGACTACCTTTTCTAAATTTTAACAATTGTGAGACCTGTTAAAGGCCTCACAATTGTTTTCTCTCCATTATATTACCACTTGCACCTATCTGGGCTAACTCTAAGGGTATGTTTTTGCCTGCCTTGTTTATAGCTTCTTTTACTATAACAGGGAGTTTTGAGCAGCACGGGACCTCCATGATAAGAACGGTTATGTCTTTTATGCTATTTTTCATAAATATTTCTTCTAACCTCTCTATGTAGGCATTTGTGTCGTCGAATTTTGGACAGCCTATCAAGCATATCCTGCCCTTTAGAAAATCCCTGTGAAAATCAGTATATGCAAAAGCCGTGCAATCTGCAGCAATAAGGAGGTGGGCATCTTTAAGGAAGGCCGCAGATGGAGGAACAAGCCTTATTTGGACAGGCCAATGGGTAAGCTCTGAAGGAGTTTTTCCTTCCTGGCATGTGTCTTGCGATGGTGAAACCTGCCTGTCATGGAAGATCTGTATATGGGTAGAGGGACAACCGCAGGGCAGAAGGTCAATCTTGTTTTGTGGCTCTTGAGTTTGATGCTTAAAAACCTCCATCTTACCTTTTTCTTTTAAATGCCCCTCCACTTCATCAGGATCAAAGACATCTGCCTCACGCTCGATGATTTTAAGTGCTCCCTCTGGGCATTCACCAATGCATGCGCCAAGCCCATCGCAGAAACTCTCCTTTATTACTTTTGCCTTTCCATCTACTATCTCTATGGCACCTTCTGCACACGCCAGAACACATTGGCCGCAGCCTGTGCATCTATTTTCATCTATCTCTATGATATTTCTTTTTACTATCATCTTGCGCCCTTCTTTTTTTGTTTAACCCAGTATTGTCTTTAGATCCTCATCAGGAGTAGTTATAGGTTTAATGCCAAAATTTTTTACCAACACATCCAGTATGGCCGGTGTGATAAAGGCAGGCAATGACGGCCCTAGTCTTATATCTTTGATACCCAGATACAGGAGTGTAAGTAGTATTGCCACTGCCTTTTGTTCATACCATGAAAGTACAAGGGATAAAGGCAGGTCATTTACGCCTACATTAAAGGCCTTTGCCAGGGCTATTGCTACCTGGATGGCAGAATAGGCATCGTTACACTGACCCACATCGAGTAGTCTGGGTATACCGCCTATATTGCCTAAATCTTTATCGAAGAATCGGAATTTACCGCAGGCAAGTGTCAATACCACAGAGTCTTTTGGCACCTTTTCCACAAATTCGGTGTAATAGTTTCTTCCAGGTTTTGCTCCATCGCAGCCTGCTACTAGGAAAAAGTGACGAATGGCTTTATTCTTTACAGCCTCTATGACTTTGTCTGCCACACTGAGTATGGTATTCCTTGCAAATCCTACCATGACTGTCTTGCCTTCTATATCCCTTTCAAAACCGGGCAGTGCCAGCGCCCTCTCTATAACAGGTGAAAAATCATAACCCACTATATGGCGAACATTAGGCCATCCCACAGTCCCTGATGTGAAAATATTATCCTTATATGAATCCTGTGGTTTCTGTATGCAGTTGGTGGTCATAAGTATGGCGCCGGGAAATGCTGCAAACTCTTTATGCTGGTTCTGCCATGCAGTCCCGTAGTGTCCATATAGATGGGTGTATTTTTTAAGTCCTGGATAACCATGGGCAGGTAGCATCTCACCATGGGTATACACATAAATGCCTTTGCCTTCTGTCTGTTTAAGAAGTTCTTCCAGGTCTTTTAAGTCATGTCCTGATACAAGTATTGCCTTGCCTTTTTTTGCACCCAGTGGAACTGCTGTAGGCACAGGGTGTCCGTATATTTCAGTATTGGCTGCATCGAGCAATTCCATGGTTTTTAGGTTTATCTCACCACATTTTAGAACCATGGACAGCCATCCGTTCAGATTGAGTTCATCTTTGAGAATGGCAGATAGGGCTTCATGTATAAATGAATAAATTGCATCATCTTCTTTACCTAATATCTGCGAATGATATGCATAGGCTGCTACACCCTTAACACCAAATAAAAGTGTGTGTTGAAGGGAACGGATATCTTTTTTTCCATCGCCATTATGGATGAGCTCCTTTGATTCCCCCTGTTTAACAAGTCCTCTTAGTGAATTTTCCGGTTTAAAGTTTGCTAACCTATCAATCTCCTCAGTGCTTGCACCTGCCGCCTTAACCTTTTCCTTTAGTCTGTCCCTTAAGGCAACGGATCTCAAGATAAGGTCGACAAATCTTTCCGGATCAAAATCTACATTGGTAAGCGTTCCGAATAGGGCCTCTACTGTAAATACATTAACCTCACTGTCTATAATGCCAAACTTTCTGCCCTCCACTGCATAGAGAGAAAGCTCAAAGAGTGTATAGACAAGAAGATCTTGTAATGCTGCCACATCGGGTTGTTTACCACATACCCCCACTTTGGTGCATCCTTCACCTTTTGCTGTTTGCTCACATTGATAACAAAACATATAACCTCCTCCTTATAGAATGTTTTATTTTATACCCTAATATAATATCATCACATTTTACCTGCATTGACTTAAGTCAAAAGACTTGAAATATCTATACGGATGCAACCTTTTGGTTCACAAATCGTGCTTGATAATTTATAATGAAAATTAGACTATATGGACTATAAGGATTCCTTACGATATATACCTCTTTTCAAGGGCATGCCGGAGAAACAGATGGATGATCTGACAAGGATTACTGTTAAACGTTCTTTTTTGAAAAACCAGACCATTTTTTCAGAGGGTGATGATGCCGAGGGATTTTATATCCTTACCTCAGGGAGGGTGAAGATATTCAAACTTTCAAGGGAGGGTAAGGAGCAGATACTCCACATTGTCGAACCATTTGAGCCGTTTGGTGAGGTGCCTGCCTTTTCAGGCAGAAGGTTTCCTGCCCATGCAGAGGCAATGGAAGATAGTATTGTCCTCTTGTTTCCTATCACTGCCTATATAGAGCTTATAAAGAAAGACCCCTCTATTGCACTGAATATGCTTGCGCTTTTATCGCTCCGGTTAAGACAGTTTTCAAAACTTGTGGAAGATCTTTCCCTGAAAGAGATTCCCCAGAGGCTTGCAGCATATATACTCCTTTTAAGTGACAAGGAAAAGAAAGATGAGATAGAATTGAATATAAATAAGAAGCAACTTGCAAGTCTATTAGGGACTATACCTGAAACCATGTCGAGGATTTTAAACAGGATGCAGACAGATAATTTTATAGAGGTTCAGGGCAAAAGGATAAGGCTTATGGATAAAAAGGCATTAGAAGACCTTGCCTATGGGGCAAAGTTGGATATTTGATATGGTGCATCCTTTTTTTCAAGGGTGGTTTTCTTTTTAAAATATACCAGGTTATCTGCTATCTCTCGCAGGGCAGTTACAATCTCTCTATTGGTGGTGTGGACCAATGGAGTTTGTCCTTTAACAAGCTGTTTCGCCCTTTTTGCACAGAGATGGACAAGCTCGAATCTGTTTTCTACCTTGTCCATACAATCTTCAACAGTAACCCTTGCCATATTTATGCCCCCTTATATGCCCTATAGTTTTTTTGAAATCTTTATATGCCTTTTCAAGGTTGTCATTTATAATAGTATAATCGAAGATGGGTTTTTTTTCAATCTCTTCATCATATCTTTTTAATCTTAACTCAATCTCTTTCTCACCCCTTATGACAAGTCTTTGTTTTAGTGCCTCTCTTGATGGAGGTTCTATAAAAATAAGACATGCTTCAGGATAGGCCTTTTTTATATTTAATGCCCCTTTAACATCTATATCCAAGAATATATCAACACCCTTTTCAAGGTTTTCCAGGATATTCCTTTTCGGTGTACCGTAAAGGTTTTCATGGACGGTCTCCCATTCCAGGAATTCATTGTTTTTTACCATATCCATAAAGGTCTCCCTATCCACAAAGAAATATTCCCTACCATCTACTTCTTTTTCCCTTTTCTCCCTTGTGGTATACGATACAGAAAATGTGCATTTTTTATCCTCTTTAAGAAAACGTTCAATAAACGTGCTTTTACCGGCCCCTGAAGGGCCTGAAACAACAATGAGCCTGCCCTTTTTCATATCCTAAAAGATTTCATATTATTTAGACTTACTCTACATTCTGAACCTGTTCACGCATCTTTTCTATCTCTACCTTAACCTGAACTACCCTCTCATTTATATAGAAATCATTGGATTTACTCCCCAAGGTGTTTACCTCCCTAACCATCTCCTGTATTACAAAATCGAGTTTTCTACCAATAGAATCATCTGCAGATAAGGTGTCTTTAAAATTTTTTAGATGCCCTTTTAATCTTGTAATCTCTTCTGATATGTCTATCCTTTCCATGTAGATGGCAATCTCCTGGAGGATACGCATCTCATCTGCCAATCCCTCTTTTGTAATTTCCTTGATCCTCTCCTTTAATCTTTGCTCGTATGCCTTTATGGTAACAGGGGTTCTCTTTTCTATCTCCTTCACCCTTGCATTTATTGTCTTTAGCCTTGCCAAGAGGTCTTTTTCTATTAATTTACCTTCTTTTTTCCTCTCTGTATCCAGCCTTTTTAAAAGTTCTTCAAAGGCGGTAAAAAGACATTCCTCTGAAATATTATTATTCTCCTCATAGGAGAATACATCCCTAAAACCCATGATATTTTCAATCTTTAGCTCCCCGGATATACAAAATCTCTCCTTTAGGTATCTTGCCATATTGAGGTATTGTTGCACCGCATTTTCATTGATCTTAAGGCTGGCAATGTCGCTCTCCGGCCTCTCCCACCTTATGGAGATATCTACCTTACCCCTTTTGACATACCTTTTCACCACCTCTCTGAGTCTCTGTTCAAATGCATTGTCGGTCTTAGGCAATCTTAGATTAATCTCCATATAACGGTTGTTAAGGGATCGCGCCTCACCATAAAACCTGCCTTCGGGAAACTCTTGCTCTATCTTTGAAAAACCTGTCATACTCTTTATCATATGGGTTTCCTTTTATAGTATTCTCTCCATCTATTGAAGATGGAAATTATATCTGAACTTCCGTAATCAGGATAAGTCCATTCAAGAGGTCTATATGTGCCTTTATTATATATAAGGGTTAGGTCTGCATAGATCCCATTGCCTAAGTATATCCTGTGGGTGTAATTTTTTGTGGTGGCAAGGATTATATTCTCCAGTGATATATAGCCAGGGTCAATATTAACCTGTCTTTTATTGCCCATGGATAGAACCTTTTCTATGGCATTGGTTTTTAATTTTGTTTCCACAAGGCATTCCCTTTCCACGAGGTTGTCAAAGAGGACAAAGATACGAAAAAGATCAAGACCCATCTCTTCTGAATAATAATCTGTATGTTTAAAAGGCATATTCATGGTCTTATCAGATATCTTCTCTATCCTTTCCTCAAGCATATCTATGGCTTGTTGGAGAATTGCTTCGCTATTATAGATTATACTTGCAAAAAGCATAACAGGTCTGGGTGGCCTTATCTCTCCCATACAATAAAAAACTCCCTGTTCTTTTTCTGTCTATCTTTTGGTGCCTCAATCACCTCTTTTGGTTTAATACCCATATCTGAACCGAATCTTTTTATCTCTTCTATGACTTCTTCTATCTTTTTCTCATCTTTTACAATCCCACCCTTTCCGACCTTATATCTACCCACCTCGAATTGAGGTTTCACAAGAGATATAATTATACCGTTGTCACTCAAAAGAGGGAGTGCTGCCGGGAGGATCTTTTTTAAGGATATAAAAGAGACATCTATGGTGATAATATCAACCTTTTCACCTATGTCTTCAAAGGTCAGATACCTTGCATTTATACCTTCTTTAACAATGACATTTTTATTTTGCCTTAATCTTTCATGGAGTTGATTTGTCCCTACATCTAAGGCATACACATAGGCTACCCCATGTTTTATAAGACAATCTGTAAAACCGCCTGTAGATGAGCCTATATCCAATGCCTTTTTGCCTTTTACATCTATTCTTGATTCTTTTAAGGCCTTTTCCAGCTTTACCCCGCCGTAGCTCACATAGCCAATAGGGTCTGCCTTTATCTCGATCTTTGCATCAAAAGGAACCTTTAAGTCTGATTTTAAAATCCTCTTATTTTCTATAAAGACCTCGCCTGCCATAACGAGTATCTTTGCCTTTTCTCTTGATTCAGCCATACCCCTTTTTGCAAGGACTACATCTATTCTTTCTTTAACCACTTTAAAATACCCCGTGATATACCCTCTGCATCTATACCTATGGTTTTTCTCAATGTTTTCTGTGAACCATGAGGCAAAAACATATCAGGTATCCCTATCCTTTTAACAGGCACATCTATACCCTCATCAGATAAAGCCTCCATAACTCCACTTCCAAAACCACCTATAATGGTATTCTCCTCTATGGTAAGTATCCTCTTGGTCTTGGTTGCCACATCTTTGAGTAGTTCTATATCCATGGGTTTTATAAATCTTCCATTGATAATCGTGCATTCTATTTGATTTTCTTGAAGTATCTGGGCTGCCTCCAGGGCAGGGTATACTGTGTTACCTGTTGCTATTATTGCCAAATCATCCCCTTTTCTTAAGACCTCCCAAGTGCCTAAGGGGATCTCTCTGAACCCTTCATCTATAGACACTCCCTGTGCATCACCCCTGGGATACCGAACTGCTACAGGTCTATTGTATATATACGCCGAATAAAGCATGTATCTGAACTCGTTTTCATCCTTAGGACTCATGATAATCATATGGGGAATATGGCGGAAATAGGATAGGTCAAACGCACCATGATGGGTTGGTCCATCCTGGCCTACTATACCACTCCTATCCACAGCAAATACAACAGGAAGCCCTTGAAGGCATACATCAAGGATAATTTGGTCATATGCCCTCTGAAGAAAGGTGGAATAGATGGCAACAATAGGTTTCATACCCCCTAAGGCAAGGGCAGCGGCAAATGTTACACCATGCTGTTCAGCAATACCAATGTCATAAAATCTATCAGGATAGATCTTTGAGAACCTATCAAGCCCTGTCCCTAAACCCATGGCAGCAGTTATGGCCACAACCTTATCATCCATCTCTGCAAGCTCTATAATGGTGTCTCCAAATATATCTGTATATGTTTTAGAACCTGCTTTATTTGAATTTCCCGTATCTACCTCAAAGGTTGATATGCCATGAAATCTTGTAGGGTCATGCTCTGCAAAGGTATAGCCCTTACCTTTTTTTGTAAGTATATGGATTAATAGGGGACCTTTTATCTTTTTTACATTTTTCAGGGTATCGATGAGATATGTAAGATTGTGACCATCTACTGGACCAAAGTATTGGAAGCCTAGCTCCTCAAAAAGTATTCCAGGGGTTATAAAACCTTTAATGGATTCTTCTAAGTGTTTTGCTACCTTATATACCTTGTCTCCCAGGGCAGGGATATTTTTCAGCATGTTTTTTATCTCCTCCCTGGTCCTGGTAACGAACTCACCTGTCATTATCCTATTTAGATAGGATGAAAGGGCACCGATATTTTTAGATATGGACATCTCATTATCATTAAGTATGACAATAATATCGCTTTTAAGATGGCCTGCATGATTTAGTGCCTCAAATGCCATACCCCCTGTTAAAGAACCATCGCCAATGACGGTGATTATCTTGTGGCTCTCATTTTTTTTCTTTTTTGCCTCTGCAAGGCCTACTGCAATGGAGATGGAATTACTGGCATGGCCAGTATTAAAAACATCGTATTCACTCTCCTGCTTAGATGGAAATCCACATAATCCGCAATCCTGCCTCAGGGTATGAAATATATTCTTTCTGCCTGTCAATATCTTATGGGCATAACATTGATGACCTACATCCCATATAATCTTATCTATGGGTGTATTGAAAACATAGTGTAGGGCAATGGTAAGCTCCACCACACCAAGGCTTGAAGATAGGTGTCCCCCTGTTTTTGAAACAGTATCGATTATTAGTTGTCTAATCTCCTGAGAAAGATGAGACAATTCAGATATGGTAAACCCTTTCAAATCATTTGGAAGATTAATTTTTTCAAGATACATTAGACAGACCTGTTGCCGATAAACTTTGCAATCTCTTTGAGTATAATTGATTTTTCCCCAAGAAAATCTATTGATTTGAGAGCCTCTTCTATAAGCTGTTCTAATTTAATTTTTGAAGCGGCTATTCCATAGTGTTTAATGTAGGTCTGTTTGCCCGTATCTTTTTTAAGCCTTTTGCCTACCAATTCTTCATCACCTTCTGCATCGAGTATATCATCCATAATCTGAAAGGCAAGACCTATACATTGGCCGTATTTTGTAAAGTGTTTTAATTCTCTTGTCTTAGCCCCTCCCATTATTGCCCCTATCCTTACCGATGCTACAATCAATGCTGTGGTCTTATGCATATGTATATAATTGAGAATATTCTTTGACCCTTCTTTGCCTTCATATAGGACATCCATGATTTGACCGCCTACCATGCCATCTGCGCCTGCTGCAGAGGCAATCTCAAAGACCGACTGCCTTAATAGCTTGGGGGTTATTTTGTAGGTATACCTTGTATCGGCCATTACCCTGAATGCCTCAGTTAGAAGTGCATCACCTGCCAGGATAGCCACAGCATCCCCAAAGACCTTATGGCAAGTAGGTCTTCCCCTTCTTATATCATCATTATCAAGGCTCGGCAGGTCATCGTGTATAAGGGAATAAGTATGGATCATCTCTATGGCGCAAGCAATAGGAAGAAGGTCATCGCTGGGCTTGCCCAGAGACTCGCATGTGGCTATGGCAAGCAAAGGTCTTATCCTCTTTCCGTTAGAAAAGAGCATATACTCCATAGCATCCCTTAAAACCCCTGGGGTGGAACTGAAGGATACAAAGATATCTCTTAATGTATTCTCGACAACTATTCTTTTTTCATGAAGAAAGCTTAGAAGATCCATTACACCTCTTCCTGAGAAAAAGGCCTTTTTTCTAAAGTGCCATTATCTTTTTTTATCAAAATTTCAACCTTTTTTTCTATATCATCGAGTCTTTTGGATAGCTCCTTTGTTAATTGGAGTCCTTCTTTAAAGATGCTTAGCGCCTCATCAAGGGGGATATTGCCCTCATCAAGGGTCTTTACGATGGATTCGAGTTTTTTTAGTCCTTCTTCGAACTTCATAGAATGCCTATTATAAAATTTAAGTGTCTTGTTTTCAAGTATTTAGTTTTTATATACAGCAGCCCTGTCTTTACCGGCATTTTTTGCCCTATATAATGCAATATCTGCTTTCCTTATGAGGGTATCTGAATCTAAACCATCTTCAGGGTATATGGATATACCTATACTTGCGGTTATATAAAAATCATTGCCGTCTTTCTCAAAGTATTTTTTTGATACATGTAGTATCTTTCTCGATACAAGGAGAGCATCCTCTATGCCTTTAATGTCAGCAAGGACAACTAAAAACTCATCCCCACCCATCCTTGCCACAGTATCTGTCTTGCGAATAACACCCTCTATATTCTTTGCTATATCTTTTAGGAATTTATCTCCTGCCTCATGTCCGAATACGTCGTTTACATCCTTGAACCTGTCCAGGTCTATCATCATAACAGCAACCTTTGTCTTTTTCCTCTCTGCAGCAGCCATTGCCATTTGAAGGCGGTCAAATAAAAGCGCTCTATTTGGTAGTCCTGTCAATGTATCATGATAGGCCATATGCCTTATTATCTCTTCTGCCTTGACTTTTTCTGTAATATCGATGAGGGTCCCTATAATGGATGGCCTTCCCTGATACATCATTTTTGAGCCAAACACCTCTACATGGATTGTTTTACCATCTTTTCTTTTTGCCCTGAAGGTGAAATTTGATGTATCCTTCTCGTTGGATATCCTGGCTTGGATCTCTTTTTCTACTAAAGGAAGGTCTTCAGGGATTACCATATCTCTTGGACCTAACCTGTCTATCATCTCCTCTATAGAATATCCATGAATCTCGGCGAATCGTCTGTTTACATATTTAAAGACATTATCTTGAATAATATAGACACCTGCCAGAGAGCTCTCCACTAAGCTTTTGAATTTTTCCTCTGATTCCTTCAAGGCATTCTCTATGGTTACCCTCTCTGTGATATCCTCAAATGTGCTCATATATTTACCTTTTTTTATTTTAACTGTTGTTATATTCACAATCTTTACATCCCCATTTTTACATCGGATATGGAAGACCCTTGGTCTTTTTTCTTTTAATTTCACGATATTAATATCTTCTTTCCAGGTCTTTATTACAAGATGCCTGTATTCAGAATCAGGATATGCCTTTGAAAACCATTCCCTTCCATCACGTACTTCTTCTTTATTATATCCAAACATCTCCACAAATTTTGGATTTATATAGCTATATCTACCTGAGGCCTCGATGAAGACTATACCAAAGGGCGCATTTTCTGCTATGTCTTTGAATATCCTTTCTTGAGAAGTTAATGTTTTGTATTTAACAATTTTTTTGTTTAGCATTTTATAAGTTTTAATCCTTGAATAATTAATTATATGCCAATATAAATCTACATGCCATAATTTTTAAAAAATTTCTAAAATTTTCATTTCTTTATGTAAACATGATATAAATATCAAAACATGCTTTTAAATATTTTTGATAACGGGGTTTATATGCCATATGTAAATATCAGGATAACAAAAGAAGGGGCAACAAAAGAACAAAAGGCAAGGCTTATAGAGGGTGTTACAAATCTCTTGAGGGACATCCTCGGTAAGAACCCACAAACAACCTTTGTAATAATTGATGAGGTTGAGACAGACAACTGGGGAATAGGGGGAGAGACTGTGACATCAAGAAGGCAGAAAAGATAAATCTTTATCTTTAAATACATACATCCCCCCATACAGAAAGGCAAAATAATGTTTATTTTGCCTCCTTTGCGTCCATAATAGCTTTTGCCGTCTCTAAGAGTTTATTGGAATGAGGGTTTTTCATATTGTCTCTCATGATTATATCATAGGGTAATACGTCTTTGCCATAATATGTCTTATTCCAACCATGCCTTGCCTTTATAAATGCGCCTTCAAGGGATATACCACCATATAGACCTTTGGACATGGCAAAGGTTATTATGTCTGCGCTTATGTTGGCAGTAGAGGCATCAACGCCTACACCTACAGGGCCCATGGTTATTCCCACATCAGCACCGAGTTTAACACTGCTTGAAAGCATGGCAGATATGCCTCTGTCAGACATGATAAGCATAACAATCTCTGCTGCCTCACCTCCTATCTGAAGCCCAAAACTCGCCTCACCTAAAGTATAGAATGTAGGGCCTCTCCACGAACCTGTTTTTTTATCACGGACAATGAGGACACCACTGCCACCGGATGCACCAAGTATTATTGCACCTTTTAACATCTGAGGTGCTATAAATATCCCCTTTGCATTTTTTACAAGTCCCCTAAAACCTTCCATCTCCCTTGCCTTGGAAAAATTCTCAAGGGTAAAGCGTGCCTTTTCTACCAATTGTGTTGTCTCAGACATGTCATCTCCATATGCCTTTTTAGGGTATATAAAAGATGTGATACTTGTTATGAGAAAAAAGACTGTAATGATAATAAATATCCTGGTAATCACAAAAGTGATTTTCATAAATCTTTCCTCCTGTTTTTGAATTTTCCATCCTTTTAAAATATATGCCATTACACATTCAAGGTCTGTCGTCACCAACTGTGACTCTATTTTCCTGTCAACATCCAGGTTCACCTGGGTGGCCACAACAGCTTTTCATGGTAATGATCTTTTTTGCATTATTTCTAAATAAAAGCCAGCATTTTTTCCATAAAGGCATTTTAACATGGAGATTTGTAAAAAATGACCTAACACTTGGCTTTTTATGGTTATGCATGGCTATTCTTTATCACCTTTCAAAGGTAATACCTTATTTATACTGAAATATACAAGATATCTCTTTTTATCCTTATCATCTTCAGATGTATTATAAGATTTTCTTTGTCTAATCTTTTCTATAGTCTCAGGGTCTGTTTCTTCTTTTATCTTGGTAAGATAAAGCCTCTTGCCGGCAAATTTTTCCCCTGATTCCATAAAAAGATACGCAGCATGGGGGTTGGTCTTTAGATTTTCATGGGTTAATCTTTCAAGCATTATAAAAGCTATGGTGTTTTCATCGATAAAATGAGGCCTTGCATAAACTGCCACATCAACAACACCATTTGAATCTGCTGTGGCAAGGACCCCTTTTCCCTGTGTGTTTTCAAAATATTCACTCAATTTCATCTAATCCCTCCTGTTTAGAATCTTATCTCAAAATAACCATAATCCTTATATTTTTTGTTTTTATCTGCTTCATCATAATTGTTTTAATCCCAGGCCAATCCTGTTTGATAATTTAAAAAAAATTTTTCATTTCTACAATGATAAAATTTAAGAACAAGGATTTTATATTTCGACAATATTGTCTAAATCTCTTTGTCTATTCGACAATTTTTCCTAATTAAAACCTTGTCAAAATAAAAAAATCAAATATTTCAATTAGTTTTAAATAAAGTGATAATGGCACGGATTTTGCTTTTATACAGTTTAAGAAAATATAAGGAGGTTTAAGATGAAAAGAAAGGGTATTTTAATCGGCATGATGATTGTCATATTTTTTGCCCTGGTGACGACTGTTTTTGCCTTTGGGCCAAGAGGTGGTGGAGGCCCTCATTATGGGGATTTATGCAGGGTGTATTCCGAATTAAATTTAACTAAAGAGCAGTCAGAGAGGTTGTGGCAGATAAGGGAAAGGTTCAATGCAGATACAGAGAAATTAAGATATGAGATCTTTCAGAAAAGTTTGGAATTGAAATCCCTATATGGAGATTCAAAGGCAGATAATGCAACCATACTGAACAAACAAAAGGAATTAAATGCCCTAAGGAATAAACTGGATAATAGAATCGCGCAGATGAGAGTAGAACAGAGAGAGGTCTTAACCCCTGAGCAGTTGAATAAACTCAACCAGCTTAGAACAGGATATGGTTATGGCAGGTTTGGACATGGTAAACCAGGACATGGCAGAGGATTAGGGCCGGCAGGTTACTAATGACAAACAAAGAGGCAGGCACAAAGCCTGTCTTCTCCCATACTTCTTCAATACCTTCTTTTGAGCCCCTTTCAGATAATAATACGGTTTGAAAGGGGATCTTTTTAAAAAATGGGAGATTAAAAGAACCGATAGAATATTAAATAAAAAATTTGTATAATCCATGACTATGGATTTAAATATATATAAAAAGACGTTTATTTTCCTTCCCATGATATTTCTCATCTTCTTTTTTCTCGTTGTCATAGCAGGTTTGTTGCAATACGGTGTTATTAAGAAGAATATGGATGAACTTTTAAAGAAAGAAGGTGAGGTGATTTTCAGTTATCTCAATACAGAGATAAGCAAGGTCCTTGAATATTTAAGTATAGCAGAGAAGTCGCCCTACTTTTTTCCTTTGGAAATAATTAATGTATCTGCCTATGATGAAACCATCATTGGGGATTTTTATTACATGTTAAAAAACACAAAGACCTCTGATTTGATGGATACCCCTGTCTCTAATCTCCTGGTTGTGGATGCCAAAGGGAATATAATGGTAAAAAAAGGTGCGATAAAGATAAAAAAATCAGATATAGATACCTTTCTAAAGCAAAAACAGGATACAATAATAAAAACACCTTATGAAAATAAAAACTCGTTTTTCATGGGTATAAAGGATGATGAAAGGATTATCTTTTTTACCATTGATAGTAATGAATTCAATAAATTGAGAAACAGATATATTATAAAAGACATAATAGATAGAGAAGTAGGCAAGATTAATCTAAAAGGGATAACCATTTTTGATGAAAAAAGAAGGGTGTATCTTGATACAAATGGAGAAAAGCAAAAGGTTTTTTTGCTGTCTAAAGACATGGACTCAAGATTTCTCAAGGGCTACAGAATGGATATATATCTTTCAAGAGAATCTGCTGATAAGGTTTTGGAAAGGATAAGAATAAGTTTTTTTCTTATCCTTTTATCGCTTGTTACAGTAAGCATAATAGTTTTTTTGCTTATGAGGAGGTATGAAAGGCATATTGAAGATATAAAAAAGGAGATCGTCCTAAATGAAAGGCTCATTTCCCTTGGCAATCTTGCCTCAGGTATGGCACACGAAATAAGGAACCCATTGAATGCCATAGGCCTTTCTATCCAGAGATTAAAGAGGGAATTTACTCCTATAGAAGAAAAAAAAGAAGAATACGAAAGATTTATAGATATTATGAGAAACGAGATTGCAAGGGTTAACAGGATCGTTGAGGAATTTCTCTCTTCTACAAGAAATGAAACGGTTTTTACAAGACAAAATATCTATAATATTATCGATGAAGTAGTAACCATGCTAAAAGAAGAGGCATATTTAAAAGGTATAGAGATTAAAAACGCAATTGATACTCAATTAAATATAGATTGCCAGAAAGACAGATTAAAACAGGCGTTTTATAATATAATTCTAAACAGTATACAGGCCATAAAGGAAAAAGGATGTATAAACATAAGTACATTAAATAGAGATGGAGAAGTAGATATCATTATAAAGGATGATGGTGTGGGCATAAAAAAAGAGGAAATGGGGAAGATCTTTGATTATTATTATACTACAAAGGATAAAGGCATAGGTATAGGCCTTGCCATATCATATCTCATAATAAAGGAACATTTTGGTTCTATAAAGGTAAATAGCAAAGAAGGTAGAGGCACAACATTTATTGTCACATTACCCTTAGAAACAAAGAGAAATAAAGGTTAGCATTAATTAATTTTAAATCTGAGGATGAATATGAATAAGGCAGTTATACTTGTTGTGGAAGATGAGCAGATCCAGAGGACACTACTGAGTGAATTCCTTGCAAAGGAAGGATATGGGGTCTTGAGTGCCGAGAACGGCTCTATTGCCAGGAATATTTTTTATGATAGGTCAGTAGATATTGTCCTTCTTGATTTCAAACTCCCTGATACAGATGGTCTCACCCTTTTAAAATATTTCAAGGAAACAAACCCAGAGGCAGAGATAATAATGATTACTGCCTTTGGGAGCATAGAGAATGCAGTAGATGCATTAAAGGCAGGTGCGTCAGAATATCTTACAAAACCCATAGACCTTGATGACCTACTTTTCAAGATAAAAAAGATAGAGGAGAGGCTTAATCTAATAAGGGAAAATATGGTTCTAAAAGAGGCATTAAAGGATAGATTTAAATCAGAGGAGTTTGTCTATGAGAGCGAAGCCATGCAAGAGGTAGCAAGCCTTGTAGTCCGTGTTGCCAGAACAGATTCCACCTGTCTTATTACAGGAGAAAGTGGAACCGGAAAAGAGGTCATAGCCCATCTAATCCACGAATTAAGCGCAAGGAGAGATATGCCTCTTGTAAAGGTAAATTGTTCTGCCATACCTGAAACCCTACTTGAAAGTGAACTGTTTGGCTATGAAAAAGGTGCATTTACCGGTGCAGTCCAGAGAAAACTCGGTAAGTTTCAGACAGCAGATAAGGGCACCATCTTCCTTGATGAGATAGGAGATATGCCCCTCATATTGCAATCAAAGCTTTTAAGGGTGATACAGGAGCGAGAGATAGAAAGATTGGGGGGATTACATCCTATTAAGATAGATGTTAGGATTATAGCTGCCACCAATAGAAATTTAGAGGAAGAGGTTAAAAGAGGTAATTTTAGAGAAGACCTTTATTATAGGCTAAATGTAGTAAAGATAGAGATTCCACCCCTAAGAGAGAGAAAGGTAGACATACCTCCTTTTATAGAGTTTTTTCTACAACGATACAACAAAAGGCATAGTAAGGCAATAAAGGGTCTTACAAAAGAGGCAAGGGATTTGCTGATGAAATACGATTTTCCAGGAAATGTGAGGGAACTGGAGAATGTAATAGAAAGGGCTATAATCCTCTCCAGGGGAGAATATATAACAATAGATGACCTCTCCATATCCCCATCAAAAGGAGATAGGTTTAATGAAGGCACTGCCAAGGATGTGGTAGGTTCCATAGAAAAGAATATGATAATGGAAGCCCTTATAAAGAATAACTGGATTCAGACAAAGGCAGCGGCATCTCTTGGTATGAGCGAGAGGGTATTGAGGTATAAAATGAATAAATATGGTATTGTCAAACAGTAAATTAAATAATATCAATAAAATATTTCTATCCATCACTTGATTATGCTATAGATAACATATGGTTCATGAGGGTTTATACTTTTCTATTGACGGCACCCACAGAGGCAAAAATATAATTTATCTTTCAGGGAGATTATCTGTCCAACATTTAGATGATATGCTCCTATTTGTTGATAATTTTTTTAGAGAGAAAAAACCCTCAGAGATTATAGTAGATCTTAAGGATTTAACCTATATGGATAGTGCCGGTGCACTCTTTATTATAGAGTTGGAAAACAGAGCAAACAAGGATTCCATACCCATTAGTTTTATTAATATCTCCCCTAACATAAAGGGGATGCTTGGTCTAATAGACGGAGAATCCTTAAAAAAAACCCAAATAAAGATAGAGAAAAGAGGCCTAAATATCATAGAACAAATAGGCAATGGGTTTATTGATTTCATAAATGATATAAATAAAGTTGTATCTTTTACAGGGACGATTATAATAAAGGCAATATCCTCTATTCTTCACCTAAATAAGGTGAGGTGGGGGGATGTATTGGTATGCATGTTGAAGACAGGCGTTAATGGTCTCCCTATTGTGGGGTTGATAAGTTTTTTGCTCGGACTAATCATGGCGTTTATGTCATCGCTCCAGCTTAAACAATTTGGAGCCAATATTTTCGTTCCCGCACTTGTAAGCATTGCCATGATAAAAGAACTGGGGCCTATTATGACGGCTATAATTGTGGCAGGTAGGTCAGGTTCTGCCTTTGCTGCTGAGATAGGAACCATGAAGGTAAATGAGGAGGTTGATGCCTTGATTGTTATGGGATTTGATCCCATAAAATTTCTTGCCATCCCAAAGGTCTTTGCAGCCATGATTGTTGTGCCTTTTCTCACCATATTTGCAGACCTTTTTGCAATAGTTGGGGGTCTTGTGGTGGGTGTCTTAGGGCTTGACTTGACGGTCCATACCTATGTCCAACAGACAATGAAGGCTATGAAAATATTTGATATTGTCACAAGTCTTATAAAATCTCTTGTTTTTGGAATGCTCATAGCAGGTATAGGTTGCCAGAGGGGTTTTGAGGTAAAAAATAGTGCAGAAGAGGTAGGGATAGCAACTACATCGGCAGTTGTGTCTTCGCTATTTATAATAATAGTGGTTGATTCTATATTTGCCATAGTGTTGAGTTATTTAAAGTAGGACAAGATGAATAGCCCTATAAGGGTTTTTGTTTAAAATTTTTTTTTGAGTGTGCCATGTTGAATCAGAAAGAACCTGTTATTAAAGTTGAAAGTCTTACAGTCCGTTTTGGGGATAATCTTATACTGAATAATATAAATCTAAATGTTTATAGAGGAGAGATCTTTGTGATTCTCGGTGGTAGTGGATGTGGTAAGTCTACGCTTTTAAAACATATAATAGGACTACATGAACCTTATAATGGCAGG
>JGI11944J13513_1000621_pt1 | contig 32577 bp, 37 predicted proteins | sample TerdegcoTASludge_FD_13513 | JGI IMG/M metagenome (IMG submission 13513) | reverse complement strand
ATAATTTAGATTGTTCCAGGTATTCTGATAATAGCCATAATAATTATACGGCGTAAAGCCATAGCTATTCATCCAGCCCCACGAAGGATAATTGGGATATGCTACAGCGGTGCCTATCAGGATGCAGACGGCCAGAAGTCCCAACAGCATTACAAATTTATTCATGGCTTTTCTCCTCCTTTTTCGATTACAGACTTCCCTATTTCCAGGAAGTGCGCCCATTGAAGGGTCACAAGAATTTCTGAATGATTCGAATGCGATACAAGCAACGGCCTGAGATTCTCTTTTTCTGCGTTGCTAACTGCTTGTTCCCAAGCAGTTCTTAGATTCAATTTTTCTACATTTTTCACCTCCACCGCATAAGGGAATTTCCGCCTAGCCATAGCAGACAGGATGATATCACACCCAGGCTGTCCGCCACTGGCGGTTCTGATATCTTTTTCATCGATGCCATAATTTGAAATGATATCCTGCCTGACCCTGTTTTGAAGTTGCCGCCCCTTGTTTTTCGCACTCGCGATTTTGATACGGGGCTTCGATTGCTGTTTCTTGATTTTTTGCAGCTCTTTGGAAATCGATTTCAGACCCGCGGTTTGCAGCAATTCGATTGCACACTCTAGGTCTTGAGGGTCAAGTTTTTTTGTGGTCATATGAATCAAGCTGTGACAGGCTTTTTATTTATACTGCACCCCTGCGCGTTTAGGCGCGAAGTGATAGCAGACTCAGACAGGTAATAGCCTTCCGAGTGCAGCTTTTCTTTGATCTGGGCGGTATTTTTTCCAGCATTCCACAGCTCCCACATGTAGATGTCAAGTTCTGCCCGCGACATGCCTTTTGATCGCGGCCCGTCATCCTCAGCGTCATCAATCTTAACCACAGGTATTGCCGCCGCTACTGTCGTTTTTGGAAGCGTTTGGGATTTTGGCGTCACCCCTGGCCCTGGCATCAAGCATGCTTCCGCCCTGGATTCACTTTCACAGCCCTTTGGTTGATCTGATGCTTTTTCAGTGTCAGACAGCTTGTTGGCGCGGTATATCCGCTTCTTATATCGCCTATATCGATTTCGGACTGAATGTTCGGTATGCCCCGCGCCCAAAATTTCGGCAATAGACTCCCACGTTGGAGGGTTGCCATTTGGCCCTGTCGTGCCGTCTCTGAGTTCTACAATTCTTTTGATAGTTTCCTCATCGTCATCCTGCACGCCGATTTTAAGCTGATACAGCTTATCGATGTGATGAGCGACTCGGCCAATATCGAAAATGCGTGACGCCGGTATATCTCCGTTCGGTGGAAACACGAGTTTCAAAATTTCTAATCTGAAATCGTCTGAAGTATTTGCCATAAATCAATCTCCTTACTGCGATTCTGAAAGTATTTCTTCACCTACGAATTTCTCTAGCATCTCTTGTGACTACTCCCACGACTGAAGTCGCGGGCATCTAGGCTTTCGCCACAGACTGTAGCCCCAGTCTGAGAATGTTCTTAGCTGCATTGAGATCTCGGTCCATTACCAAACCACATTTCGGGCAACTGTGGACTCTGACTGATAGATCCTTCTTAACGATTGAACCACAGCTTGAGCACATCTGAGATGTATAGGCAGGATTGACCAGAACAACTTTACGACCAGCACTTTCAGCCTTGTACGTAACGTAAGTCCTGAATCGATTCCAGCTTGCATCCAGCACGCTCTTGGCCATGTAAGGTTTCTTTTCAATTATGTTCTTGATATCAAGATCTTCAAGGCATATTATACCGTAATCATTGACTATCTGATGGCTGAGTTGGTGAGCAAAGTTATCTCTGAGATTACCAAGTCTTTCGTAGATGTGACTGACTTTCTTTGCGGCCTTCTTACGTTCTGGTGACTTGTGGGGGAGTTTGTCTTTCTTGCTCTGTGCTTTGGCAAGTTTCTCTTCACAAGATGCCAAATACCTTTGATTCTCTACAAAAGTCCCATCTGACAGAACGGCAAAATTGGAGATACCGACATCTATGCCCACTGCTTTTTCTGAATCCGGAAGTGACTCTTTGGGCGCATCTTCAACAAAGAACGAGACATACCATTTTTTGGTAGATGATCTTCTTATGGTCAGCCTCTTAATGGTTCCTTCAACTTTCCTATGCAACCAGACCTTAATATCTCCGATTTTGGAGAGATGCAAAACGTTATCCTCGAATGCAAAACCGCTTTGAGGATAAGTTAAGCTGTCATACCAATTTATGCCTTTGAACCTTGGATATCCTGGGTTTTCTCCTGCCTTGACCCTTCGGAAGAACGCTTTGAAAGCCAGGTCTACCCTTTGAACAGCTTCCTGAAGAACCTGAGAATAGACTTCCGATAGCTCAGGTTTGGATTCTTTCCAGATAGGCAGCATCCTCTTAGATTCAAAGTAGCTTATAGATCGATCTTCATTCTCCCACGCATTCTTCCGTAGAGCAAGCGTCTCGTTATAGGTCCACCTACACAGATCAAGTTGCCTATTCAATATCGCAACTTGATGTTTTGTTGGCTTCAATCTATAACGAAACACTTTAGGCATTATCAGTTAATAGGCGTTATTGCCTAATATAGTTGTTGGTCAGTAAGCACGGGCTGTATCCCTCCATTGAAATGGAGGGGATTAGCCCTGCTTTCGTCCTAAAAAAAGAAGGGATCGCAGCAAGCCCTAGGGGAAAGAATATAGGAGTTCATGAGGGAGTGACATTCAAATTTTTGGCTTGCTGCATGCATCCTATATGTTTTGACAGGATATATCTGTTTCGGTCTCCTCCTGATAGCGGTTTTTTTAGGAATATTGCCGGATGTTTGTTACATTCGCCCATATCTGGTCTTTCAGTGGCGTTTCATACGGGCCATTTTCTCCCATTTCCTTGAAATGCAGGTATTCCTCCAACTGCATGAAATATCGATATTCCACAAGCCCCTTTTTGATCTCTTCGGGGCTTTTGATCAGGGTGTATCCTTCTTTTTTCGATGCCAGCCACCCCAGTGCGGCCCATTCGCCTAGGACCATTGAAATAGTCTGCCCCGTGGTGCCGCATTTTCTGGTTATGTCCACAGATGAAAAAGTCTCATGTGGATGGTCGAGCAAGAAATTGAAGATACACGCCTGGTTTCTGCTGTAGCCTAGCGCTCTGAGGCTTTCGATAACAGGCATCTCATTAAAAAGCGCATTAGACTCGGCCATAGCGATCTTTCTCAGATCCTCCAAGTCCACAGCAGCCTTAAAAAGATATGCAGGCCTACCGCGTGCTGGTTCTTTTGGCGCTTTTTCGAATTCCACAAAGCCCAGGTTGTGCAATTTCTTGAGCCTGACAAACGCAGCGCTCCTGGATGCTCTCGTTTTTCCCATAACTTCGGGCAAAAGATGGCCCGTGCCCTTCGGAAAAAGGGCGAATAGGGTTTTCCACATCGTCGGGATGGGTTCAAGCAGTCTAAGTTTTTTCATATTCAATCGCTCCATATTTTTACTTTATCAATTTCTGCGTTGAGTTTCCAGATAAAGAGCCTGATGTGCTTTTCCTCGTTGCTAATAGGGTGCACTATCAGACTCTTGTTATTGATTTTATCGATACTATACAGGGTAGGCCCTACCTCGATTTTTTGGCCTATTTTGAAATCAGCCGCCGACAGCAGCTTGATTTTTCGTTCTTTCTGTATTCGGTCTTGCTCAGATTTCCAAAACTCAACAGCCTCAGTGTAATATTTTTTTTCTTCTGGCGACAGCTTCCTTTTTCTTAGGATTCGGGTTAGGCGATCAAGTACTAACCAGGTATGTTTCCACCCGTATACGATTTCATCAAAATGCCTATAAAATTCGATTCTCTCACGCATACGCTCGATTTTTGCTTCCTGCTTATACAGCGCATTGGTATATTGCGGTATGCGTGGATCTGTGGGGCATAATTGTTTTCTGCACCGCAAATATTCCGCATGCTGCTTGTAGCGCATCACAGATTCCTTGTATTTTGATATGAGTGCAGACAGCCGAATTTTTGCAGCCTTTTTCCTTACAGTCACCTTTTCGGCTTCAGACAGCGGGCGCCCATAGGTTCCGGTATAGACGGCGTTCTTTTCCAGCCATCTGATCTGATGCGGACGGCCATAGCCGTACCACAGCTCCTTTCTAAAGCTATAAAGAAAGCCTAACGCCCTGATCTGAGAGAGTATATCCTCTGGCGGCCTTTCGGAAAAGAAAAGTTCCAGTGTATTTCTATACAGATTCTTGCGCCACGTCGCCCGCCACTTCGCTTTTTCCATTCAGCCCCTCCAAAAGCCGTTTTTTGTGGAAGTCAAAAAAGCTTTCGTAATTTTTACCTGGCACCCAATATGCCGCATGATGGTTTTTGCGATTGAATGCCTCGTTTAACGCACGGCTAATGATTTGTGTTTCATGCATCAGCCTGATCATTTTTCTCTCTATCCCACTGCCTATCGATTTTTTGTGAGTGCGACGGAGGGATTCGAGCCATTCAAGCGTATTGCTCGTTTTGAAATAGTCACTGAGTTTTTCGTAGGCCTCCAAAAGTCGCTCTTTTTCCCGCATCTCACTTAATTGATGGAATCTTTCTATTCCGAGTTCATACGCCATCGATCGGCGTTTCTTTCTTTTAGTCTCACGGCCAGCGCTCATAGAAATCCTCCTGGAATTCTACAGCCTATTTCCGAATTTGTGCGATTTGACGCAATTTCTCTTCACAGATATTTTTTAGAGCTTCGATGTCTGATTTGTCCCAAGAATTCAGCATCAGACGCCAATCTATATCCTGGTATCTCACTCTTATTTCTCCTCGATTTTGGCGATTGCATGCTTGAATAGTATCTTACGGACTGGCTTGTTATTTCTTTTTCCCTCTTCGACAAGAATCTCAAATTTTGAGATTTTGATAATCTTAGCAAAGAAGGTCCGCCCACACGTAAGCGTTATCAGACAGTCCTTATCGCAGAAATCAGTAATGAACGTTGGTTCTACAAAGCCGTAAAATTTCTTTTTATGTTCATCGTACTTATTCTTTTGTTCCTTTTTTGATTCTTTGTTTTCCGCCGGTGACTCCGGCCCTGGATGTGCAGGGTTTTGGCCAACAGACTCCGGTTTATCGGTGCTGTGGCACAGGACAAGGTTTGTATTCTCATTAAGCACAGTCATTTTTTGTCACCCGCGTTTAAAAGGTGCTCTTTAAATAAATAGTTTTTGGTCGATTTTTTGCCGTTGATTGCCGACCACATGGCCCCTGCGAATGAAAATGATTTTTGGGATCATATAAAAAAGAAAAAATGAGATGAAAATGAAATAAAAATAAAAAGTAAATTAGTTCCGCGGAACTATGGAACTATTTTAGCTCCATGAGGGAGAAAGCCCAAAAAATGCGATTTTAAAAGAAATTTTAGAAGATTCTTCCTCTTCCTAAAAGTAATGTAAATGTTTTCGTGTTACTTTTCTTTTGGGGGTTATGCGGTTGAAGGCTTCACCCCCCTGGTTAGCAAAATTAGTTCCATAGTTCCGCGGAACTAATTTTGTATTTATTATATAATTCGCATGAATCTCTCGCCTTTCCCCTAGGACTCGATATTATAAATATTTTCCGGTGAGCCACGCAATCCCTAAAATAGGTCTGCTGATAGCGATTCACTTAAGTTCGTTATTTGTCGTAATCAATATTTTTCTGCTTCAAGCGTATAATCCTTCGATCTCAATATTCCCATTTTCACCCGTCTTTTGGTCTTTGAGGGTTCATGAGGTCACAGCATATCGAATGGAACTAATTTTTCAAAAAAGCATTAAATTCTGCATTTCTGCTAACTGATTTTAGGGAGTTCGAGCCTAGCCGTTGGTGTTTGGAACTAATTTTTCAGAAAAGCATTAAATTTGGCCTCACAGGTTATCGATTTTATCTCACCGGGGAGCGGAGAGGGGCGAAAGACCCCGGTCTTCAGGCCGGGGATGTAGAGCCCCTCGCTGTCCTTACCAAAATCTATAAATATAATAAAGCTATTACATAGCTAATAACATGTACCGCACACTGAAGATAAAGCTCGATAAGTCTAACGACCTCATCCAAACAATGAAGCTTTGGAACGCTGCTTGTCAGGATGTCATAGACTATGGTTTTGCGGCGCATGACTACAATAAGACCAGACTCAACAGAGCCACGTACAAGGACCTCAGAGATAAGTATCCCACACTTCCTTCTGCCCTTCTGCAAACAGCGAGAGACCAGGCCAGCGACATGCTCAAGAGACTCCGATTTGAGAAGAAGCCCCTCAAGCACCCACTTGGCGCAGTTAGGTTCGATGTTCGAACTATGAAGGTGTTCCTGGAATCGGGGTACTGCAAACTTACAACCGCTTTCGGAAGACTGCGCTATGACTTCCAGCTACCAGAATACTACAAGAAGTATGCTGCCTGGAAAGTCGTGAATGCCCAACTCAAGATAGCCAAAAACGCCTGCTATCTCAATGTTCAAGTAGAGCAACCCGATCCAGAACCAACAACAGGAGATAAGCGGCTCGGTGTCGATCTTGGAATCAATAATATCGCAGTATGCAGTGATAACACTTTTTGGGAATCTGGTCCTGTAAAAGCAGTCAAAGGTAAATACCAGTATTTGAGATCAAAACTTCAGTCCATAGGCACTCGATCTGCAAAAAGAAAGCTACAGAAGCTATCTGGTCGAGAGAGACGGTTTCAAAGGGACGTGAATCATAACATCGCCAACTGGATAGTATCAAAACCATATGACGTAATCGTTCTGGAAGATCTAACCAATATCAGAAACGGTAAGAAGAATAAGAAACTTGGCAAATGGAGTTTTGCAGAGCTGCGAAGTATTGTGGAATACAAGGCTATTGCTATCAGTAAGAAGGCTGTTGTCATCGATCCAAGATATACTTCTCGTACCTGCTCCCGATGCGGTTTCCAGAGAAAAGAAAACCGCGATGGAAGAACCTTCAAATGCAAGAGTTGTGGCTTCCAGATCGATGCAGATTTGAATGCATCCAGAAACATCGCTACCTTCAGCAGATCTGATAGTAGCAGGCTGTCTGTCAACCAGCCAATCGTAGCGGGATAACCACTAGCTACAAGCCCTACCCTTTAGGGTAGGGTAGTTGACAGAGTAATGGCCTATCTGGTAGTGATCTTATCGAATTTTTCTCTCTGGCTACTAAGCATATTTTTTGTATTAATTGTTATTCAAGCTTCACGGAAAAAAATTAGGCTAATTGGCCCTGAAGTAGAAAAGAAGCCAAATTTGAGATTATACTGAGCCTTCCAAAATGGCCTAGAATGAGAGTGTTACTGGCCCCGCTTATGATCCTATGTAGGTAAGCAATTTGCCCCAAAATTGATTTATCGGTCCATGGACGGATTTTAGGGTTTTTGGGGTCCACGGCCAGAAAGCTATATCTATCTGAGTCACGATCCTAACAGGCAGGAAGCCCAGTGGCTTTAGCCCTGGGAGGAATGCCGTACACTTCCCACCACAACCTTTATATTCACTGAGTGACTACACTACCTACTAATGACTGAGCAGGTGTTAACCGTTCAATGCAAACTGAGTCCAATGGACTCCCAGGCCGAAGAGATAGATGAGACTCTTAAAGCCTTTGCGGATGCATGCAACTGGATTAACCAAAATACACCTGCTAAACAGTCAAACAAAGTTCGCATTCAAGGTCTTGTCTACCAAGATGTCCGAACTAAGTTTGGTCTTTCTGCCAATCTAACAATCAGGGCTATTAATCGCGTTGCATCTAACCGTAAGACGGCCATGAAGGATCATTCATCAGTTAAGAACTTTGAGCCAACCAGCATAGATTATGATGCCAGGATCTTTGCCTTCCGAGAAAAGGATGATGAGGTTAGTCTAACCCTTCTTAGGTCCAGGCAAAGGATCAAGCTGGTTCTTGGAGACTACCAAAGAGATAGACTCAAAGGTTCTAAACCGACAAGCGCAACGCTTTGTAAGAAAGGATCTGAATACTATATCAACATCCAGGTTAAGAGCGAAGCACCTGAGCAGATCCATGTTGATACCATTCTAGGTGTCGATCTTGGTATAACCGACATTGCCGTTACCTCTGAAGGCCAGAAGTTCGGCGGAAAGACTATCAAGCTAATTAAGACCCATTATGCTTCTATGCGTGCTGTTCTCCAACAGAAAGCCGCGAAAGGTACAAGAAGTTCTAGGCGAAGATGCCGAGAACTTCAGCAACGACTATCAGGCAAAGAGAGCAGATATCAAAGACAAATCAACCATGAAATCAGCAAAGCAATTGTGACCAGAGCCCAGGAGATCCCTGCTAAGATAGCTCTGGAAGATCTAACCGGGATCAGAGAGGGTGTCAACCAGAAGGCCGGAAAGAACCAAAGACGAAGGGTTAATGGTTGGGCCTTCTATCAGCTCAAGGAGTTCCTGACCTACAAGGCTCTGCAAGCTGGTATTCCCCTTGTCCTGGTCGATCCTGCCTATACGAGTCAGACATGCCATGTTTGCGGTGAGCATGGAATCAGGAACGGAAAGAGTTTCAAATGTCCTTCGTGTTCCTGGTCTGGTGATGCTGATTTCAATGGAGCAAAGAATATAGCTTTCTTGGGCCGCTATGTAGACCGGCCTGGAGGCTCGGAAGGGCTACCAAGTATCAAGGCAGTCCTTTCAGGGCTACTGAAAGCCCACGTGCTTTAGCCGTGGGTAGTTTACAATAAGCATCAGACGGAGGATTGAGTTATGCTTGTAATTCCCTTTGCGGAAATATTCGAGAAAATGCCACCGCTATCAGATTTAGAAGATACGACTCTGCTTGCTGTTTTGAGAGTGCCCGCCGACCAACTGTCCTGCGTTTTTTTGATGTTTGATACAAAATTCGCTTACATCGACGGCCATTACAGACTACCGATTTTGGATGAGTATTTGGTAGTTCTCCTGTTGTCGAAAAATTTCCTATGGACAACTATAAGGTCGCCCGATAATGAAAAAATATACAGACAGCATGTAGGCGAAAAAGTAAAAATAAAAATTCAAGGAATAAACGAACTTCAAAAGGGCCTTGTTCTCTCTGGCGGCCATTGAGCCGCCCACTTCGCCTCTTCCTGAGCCTGCAAATAGCTGAGGTCCGCCAGCTCGTAATAATATTCGATCACAGACGCCAAGTCCATCAATGAGGGTATTCGATCGCGGACGGACTTCTCGCGTGTCACTCGGAAAATGGGATCTGGCGATTTATCTATTTTCTCGACTCGGACGAATCTCGGAAATGCGTAGCCGTGACCTGGCGTGTGCATGCCTGGAAATGCATGCAGCGTAATTTGCACGCCCGCCTCTATTTCCTTAAGGATCTTTGCGATCTCAGACGGCCTCATGAGCTTAAATGGCGCTATGTGCTTCTGCGTGTCCCTGTAATAGTTTTGGAAATATTCGGTTACAGCCATTTCGTCTTTCAAATCGATTTCTTCAAACAGCATTTCTAATAACCTCCTGATTATCGATTTTATTTGATATGCAGCGTTCCAAAAGCGACGCCGTAATGTTTTTCTGTTGTGTCGTTCAATTCTTCGAGTGCCTCCAAAGCTTCATCAGCGGCTTTTTTCATAGCTGACAGCTTTGTTTGGGTCTCTCTCACTGGTGCGTCGGATATGGGTTTCCACGCGCCGCTTTGTGGGTCTATTTGCCCTGGTAAGTGGTTCTCTGGCGCATCGGCATAAGACAGGTATGCCAAATATGCAGCCAGCCTCAGCTTTGCTACTTCCACTATCGGATTTTTTAGTTTGAGCTTATTCTTCGCGTCAACAATTGCAGACGCCGTTTCTATGTGCATCTCAATTACGCCATCCTCAAATTCTGTTCCCTCCATATTCAGGATTTTTAAAATTTTTGCGATCGTCACAGCCATCTAATCCACCACCTGTGCCGTAATTTCACCAGGTATAAAGCGCTCGTCCCCTTCGGCTTCTAATCGTTGGCCGATATTCGTTATAGCGCTTCGGCCATCTGAAATCATAACAGACGTGATCTCCTCAATTCCGATATGCGGGCGCCCGATCTCATCCGTTGCAGACGCATCATAATGATTGAAAATGAAGCGTTCCACATCAGAGAATTCTATTCGGTCGCCTATTTTCAGCTTCTTTTCGAGGAAATCCGTAACAGACTGCTCAATGTTCTCAATGAGATCCTGCTCTGGCCCGTCGGTCACCCTGATATGTATCTGTATGTCCACAGGCATAAGTTCAGGAAGATTATACAGACGCCCTGGTCCACCCATGCCTATGTCTACATCATAGCTGAATTTTCCGCTAGGCGACACGTCGATTATCTTTTTGGCCCTGCTCTGTGCATCCACCATCGTAGCCTTGATCATTTCGCCACAGTGCGTGCCCGCTTCAATGGTTACAGACGCTTCCTGTTCCAGGCCATTGAAATCAAGGTATGTAATGCTGAAAGAATCTTCTTCAGTAATGTGCTGTCTGGGTCTCACCCAGATCAAGCCGCCGTAAGCGTCGTTATTTGTGAGATATACAGCATTGCCTACGACCGTGGCCCCAAGGCAGCCCCTAGCCTGGATGCCACCCCCGATATTTTCATCAATGCAATTGATGATATCCTGTGAAGAATTCTCTATCCCACCGCTGTAGTCGATTAGGATCTCCACATCCCCAAAGCCACGGTTCCAAATTTTTACCTCGCGGGTATCTTCCAGATCGGCCAAAGCCCGCTCTAACATCGTGGTCGTAGCCCTTCCTGGCGCTACGATTTTATCCCAATATCTCTGTCTCAATTCGTCGTCGGACTCGTCTATTGTTCCGCCGTCTATGGGTAATCGGTTTTCGGCTTCTACGACTCGCGGATGATAGGTTCCCATTCCGACTATCGAATAATTGGCGATATTGTAATCCGGCCCGCGTTCTTCCGCTACGACTGCGACAGTCGTTTCTAGCAAGCCCGCCGCTATGACTCCTTCTTCCGTTGTTTTGTACCACAGCTTATCGGTGCTCAGCTCCAAAAGCGCATACACACGGGTGCCTATCGGGATAATGGTATCGTCATCATACGGATGGTCAAGCAGAAAAGTTACTTGCCCGTTTGCATGATCTCCCTTTTGCCGCCCACCAGGTAAGGCATGCTGAATGAGCCGGTCTAGGTCCGTGCCCGTGGCTTTCAGTACGTCTATTTTCGCTAACTGCTCTTCCATTAAGTCATATAGTTTTTTAAGCTGTGCCGCCCACACCGAGTTTACCAGATAGTGGATCGTCAGTTTATCCATAGATTTCTGATCAGGCAACAAACGGGCCTGTTCATCCTCAATGGTTTTCAAAATTTCTTCAGTTGTTATTGTCATAATCATATCCTCCGAAGATATCTATCAAATTGAGATCTAACAGGTCGTCTCTGCTGATGTTAAATAAGAAATCATTTTCGCCCTTTAATTCGACCCGTATTGTATCCTGATCAAGCTTTGTTACAGTGACAGAGTATATCTTGAGTTCAGGTAACAGACGGTCGAGTTCTTCCTGTAAAGAAAGTCGTAGCTCCAAAAGCGCTTTCGGGCTCGTCTTTTGGAACAACGCGGGAAAAAGGCTAGTGCCTAGCCCTGGCTCATTTATTACTTCACCAGGAGGTAGCGAGAAATAGATCTTAAGTTTTTGAAGAAGATAAGAATCGCCGCTTACAGTCGCCCAATCCATGTTTTTGCCACGCACGATATCCCCGCGCCCGTGGCATTTTACGCGCCCTGGTCTTGGATCAAAATTAAATTTCCAGTCTGACGGCATATATTCTCTCCATTAGCCTTTTTCGCTGATCCAAAAGCGCTAACTCCTGTCTGTGAAGTTCTCCTTTTACGCTATGGATCGCGATTATTTTGTCTTTATCCTGAAGCAGACGGGCCTCTTCGAGCTGCTCATCTAGCATTTTTTTGGACATAGGCATTTTCCCGATCGCTTCCTCCACTTTCTGCAAGGCCACAGTATATTTTTTTAGTCTATCATCCATATAAATCTCCTACATCCTCTTTTGGCTCATTTCCGTTTGGCTTCAAGTGCAGACAGTCTTTTATTTAATTGATCGACTGAAGTTAAAAGATTATCGATCTGGGCGGCCCTTTTTTCCAGTTCTTCTGATAGCTGACAGACGGCGCTTACGAGTATAGACACCATATTGCCCAAATTGCGCCCAGGCCAATATTCTCCATCGATAACATACGGCTCAATTGCGAAGGGCGGTAATGTTGTATGATCAATCCGGCCCTGTTCATCGATCTTTATTTTTCGGAGTTCGCTTAATGCATCTCCAACAAACCCCTCTGTGCGATCGGTAAAGCTTTCGGCTGACACGTCGCCCGCAAAAGTCGCGTTTCCATCGCTACCAAGTAATAGAATTTGGGATAAGGAAATAGCGCCAATATTAAAGCCTATGTTTTGTGCAGAAATGTTCAAATTGCGGTAACAGTTATCGTGTTCTATCGATATGATATGGGCCTGCGTATTATCCTGATCGTATATTAATTCCAGGCCCGCGCCATTCACCAGGTCGCTATTTCCTGCGATCACAGATAGTTTTCCAGACGTTCCATAAGATCGCAAAATGCCGCCAAATGCGTCTACTTCGCCGCTCGCGCGTGCTAAAAGCCGATCAATGAAAGTCTCATTCGGGTATTCTCCGACTACTGTTTTGAAATGGAAATCGTTATCAGTGACTAACCCAAATTCGGCCCTAGCGCTTCCTTTGGTGCGAAAAACGATTGAGCAATCATCATCATCAGCTTCTCTATCGAATACCAAATAGGCGCTACCAGGATAATAATAATTAGCCTGATAGATATTTGATCCAAATTTCATCACACGCTGACAGCTCGGAAATCCTTTTGGGGCGCCTTCTGCGGAATAACTATGTTCAAGAATTTCGCTATCAGACAATATATAAAATCCTAAGCCATCCAGGTACAGCACCGTATTATTATCTTCAAGCTCAACGAGGTCTATCTTAAAATATTTTGTGCCGTCGGCTTGCTTGATTTTGAGTTTTTGATTCGGCCAGTATTTCGCGGTGAAGTCGCCCTGAATAGTTACAGACAAAGCATCCCTATATGCCCAAATTTCGCCATCAGTCAATTTGACCACCCGTCATCGATTGCGCATGAGCAAGCATTATGATTACAGACGCCCATAATCGTGTGATTGCCCGTGATCGTCACATCTCCATCCAAAATAATCGAAGGAGCTTTTAGCCGGATTTCATCGGGTGATCGCACTTCGACGCTTGAATCATTTTCGAGCCTGACATAAGAGTCATTTTCAAAATCTTTCAATTCGGCCCTGAAGTTCCAGAAATTCGAGTCTGGTGCTGATAATGCTAATCGGACGCCCTTATTGTCCTGTGGGTCGTATGTGGCCGAATGAATTTCTATATCTCCGTTGGGGTGATGTCTAACGTGGCCCTTGAAGGATTCTTGATTATTGATGAGCTTCGCACCCTGGATTGCCCAATATCCCTCGCCGCCCGTATACACATCCGATATCATACCGCCTGGATTATTTCTAGAATCAAACATCCAATAAGATCCACAGGGTGCATGATATTCGCCTCTGCACGGATAGGCCTTCTCACTCTCGGTTTCGGTTGAAAAGATTTTGAGATAGTGGTTGCCGACTCTTGAAATGTAATCTATCTTCTTACAAAGCTCGCATTCTGGCGATTGATCGCCCTGTTTGCAGTAATCAAACACAAACGCCCAGTCCCGCCCCTTGCCCGTTTTGCCCAGGACTGGCCCGTGGAACCATCTAAAGCAATATGGCTTTTTTAGCGGCGGGTAAGGCTGTTTTATGAAATCACCCTGCTGATCCCTGAATGGCTCTTGCCACTGCGAGTTTTTGTTTACGATATCATACGGCGTCGGCCTGCATGTAGGGTATTCGTGCCAGCCCCACGCGCTGCCCAGGACTATGCCCTGGCGCCCTCCATAGAAGAATACCCACACAAGGTCGCCTACTCTCGGATTCCAGTTATAGCCCCCAAAGTGCCCGCCTAGCAGATTTTGGAGCACAGGTAATCGCAGCCTGACAGGGTTTTTGTCATCCTTCGCGGCGCGGTCTCTCATGATCACATCTACAGTATTGAATTTGCGATCGCCTGATTTGTAATGCCAGTTTACCTTATCGACAGCGCACAGCTCTAGCCGCATGTAGCGCCGGATAATCCTTATTACCTCATCCATGAAGCGATTTTTCAGATTCACCATGTTGCCGCCTCAGCCATATCTAACGTGAAATCTTTGATTTCTGCGTCGCCTACTGCCGATTCCATCTCTAGCTCTCCTGGCGATATGGTCAGTTGCACACGAAGGCCTTTTACATCGTATTCTATCGAGCGTTCGATTACAGCGCCCGTGATGGTAGCGGCGGTCTCTGATTCACCAATAGGGATAAAAGCAGTATAAGACACCATCGAATGAAGCGACGGGATCATGTTCGTGACTAGCGGTTTGGTCTCTGCGTTCTTGAACATTTTATAGAAATTTAGCAGCATGTCCGCCCGCTTCTGGGCTTCTTCCTGCGTGCCGATCCATATTGCACGGTCTGTTGGGGCTTCGAGTATTCCGTATTCATCTATTGAATCCTCATCCTCTGCTGTTGCCATAATCGGCTCGCTACCTGGGGTCTCGCGGCCCTGCTCCTCATCGGCCTTAGTCTGGTCTGCGATCACAGTTACTCGGTTTCTGAGTCCGATGATAGAGCTTGTTTCATTCGGATTCAATAGGTAGCGATCAAGATTTATCGGAGTGCTGTTACGCACAGCCGTCGGGTCGCGGAATTGGAGCGTTCCAGCCTCATCAAAATAATATATGGCCCCGACATCGGCTGCTAAATCTTCGAGTACTTCCTGAAAAGTAGTTTCAGAGTTATAATTTTTTTCTTTGCTGTATTCGACCACACGAGCTTGATAATGCAGCTTGATATTTAGAGATTTATGCAGTCTCAAAACTTTAACAAGCTCGTCATGAGTCCAAGATTTCATCGTGCCCGATTTGTAATCGACACCTAACGCATCTACGAGATGCCCTAAATCGCATTCCGCCGACACCGTAATTTGGGAAGGGGAAGGATCGCATCGAGACACGCTCACAAGGTGTCCGTAAGCAACATGATAATCGATATCCCGCGCCGATATGGTCACCGCTATGTCTGTGGTTTGCGGTTTCCACTGTGATACGATCGGGATAATCTTCTTTCTGTTCGCCAAAACCACAGTAATTTTTCCTGGTGCGCTTGAAGTATCGATCTGATCATTTACCTTAATGGAAATTACCGAGTCGCTCACATCGGTTCCGCCGATTACGATTTTGTGGTCAATCATGATCAGACAGCCTCAATCATTCGCTTCAATCATTTTTATTACCCAGGTCGCGTGATTTGATTCTTCCTCTATCAGACCAGTATCGCTTTCAGACAGCTCCCTCAATGGAGGCTCTTTGTCAGATTCTCCATGCGTCACAGTACGATCGATAATATACATGTAATAGGTGCCGTGGTAGCATCTAACGAGGTAAGGCCCGCCGTGGTTACAAAGTCTCAAAAGATTTTGATAGCGTTCGTTAGTAATACTTTTCACTGTAAGCGTGCATTCTTCGAGCGTGCCGGTCCGTGGCGTGTTTATGTCTGTGGTGCGAATGGTCACAAATTTTTTGTCTTTTCCTGGTACTTCGCCCACATCCACTATGGTCGCCCTGTGCCATTCCGCATTTTTCGGCCCAGGGTCCATATCGTCATCAGACTGCGGCGTAAGTTCCAGCCACCCAATCTTAAAAAGCACTTCCTGACACCACCATAATCATCTATTCTCCAAGGCCCTTTTCACAGCCAGTAATGATTTTTTCTCAATATGGCTATCAATCTTTCTCAATATATCATCCAGATCAACGCCGCTCGCTATTTTGATATCAGACAGTTCGGTCCTATTCACGATATTGATGTTATATTGCGGTCTGTGACTGGTGCCGCCAGATGCCTTTTTCAATTGCGTTATGGCATTCGCTATCGCACCAGGCCCGCTAACAGCCTGTGCCACAGGTACAATTTCCTCATTTTTGTGAGCAAGTAAAGCCCCATCAGACACGATCTTACCGCCCACGGCCATACTGGGCATTGATTCATATTTCCATTTCCCGCCCAGCTTTTCGGCTAACGGCAGATTGAAATATTCGTCATCGGTAATGCGTTCGCCCGTTTGCGTATTCAGCCACCGCTTTGTTTCTGAAGTATAGGCAGTGGCGGGAATTCCAGCGCTTGACAGCGTCGCGGCGGTGCCTTCAGCTGCTTTCGATATGGCGGCATTCGCGCCTTGTGTAAATAGGGTCTCGACTAGCGATTTTATGGCATCCACAAGGTACTCAATGGGCGTAATCAGATTTGTGATCGCCGCCGTAAGTTCGCTCATGCCTGGTATGCCTTCGAAAAAGCCTTTAGGCGCTTTCTCGTATTGCTCTCTCAATTTTTCGAGATGCCTCACTTCTGCGTCGGTTGATGGTGCTTTCACTTTCCAGCTTTCGCTAGTAGTTTTGTACCATCCAGCGCCCGCCCACCATTGATAATGCTCTCTCAATTTTTCGAGATCTTTGTATCCCGATCTTTCATCCAGATAGGTCAAGCCGCTTTTCGCTGATGCAGCCTCTAATTTCTGTTTTGCCTGAGCCTTTGTAACTCCAAAAGCATCGCGTAGCCACGCCGCCGCGCCCTGAATAAGAGAATAGAGCCATTCTATCATGCTGCTTATTCGCTTCATGACATCATGGATTTTGGTGATAATTGGCGCTACTATCGATGAGCCCCACTGCAAGATTGCCTGTATGCGGTATGAAATGTTTTTCAAAAGTTCTTCGAGATTCTTGGTCGAAAATGCGTTTTGCAGGGTCACCCATGCATTTCTGACGCCCTCTTCGAAGGTCTCTCCTTTTCCTGGGGCTGCTTTTGTTGGGGTGCTGGTATTCACTGCCCCCATAGCCGCATTGAATAGTTTGATCGTTTTGTATACTTTGTCGAGGTCGTCCCATAGCGTTTCTATAATAGACACTAACGCCCCGAAAAAGCTGAGTAAGGTGCTACGCCCGCTTGCCTCATACCATTCATTGAATTTATCGATAAGCAACATGATGATATCTACGACAGCCTGAAGCCCTGCTAAGATGTCCTTCCCGATCTCCGACTGCGTAAATTTCTTCCAGGCCTTTTCAAGAATGCCGGTCCTGGCAGCAACGATCAGGATTATAGCGGCGATCGCAATAAGAATAGCATACGGGTTAGTGAGCATCGCGCCCAGACCGCCGAATTGAGAAAGCAGTTTCAGACCCATGATCGCGCCACGAATTTGGATAATCGCATAAGCGACAGATATGGCAGTGCCCGCCAAGATGCTGAAAGCGACAGTCAACGCCGCAATGCTCCTGATCGCCGGACTCATATCTAAGGCCCTTAGCAGTAATGCGAATACAGACGCTATGGGCTTGAAAATATCAGAAAGTTCTTTTTCCACAGCTATCTTAAAATTCGCTATTCGGTTAGAGAGTTCTAACAGCGGATTTTTACGTAGTTCAGCGTCTACGTCTACCTCAAGCCTCATTTTTGAAAGCTTAGATACACGCTGCCCTTGTTCGAGTGCCCCGAATTTGGGAGACATGATGTCCGCGACCATCTGTTTGTCTAGACGCGTAATCGTTTTCTTGGTAAGTCTGTCCAATAAATCGGATGCAGACTCTACGCCGTATTGCCGCCTTAAAAGTTCTTGATTTTGCAGGTATAGCGCCTCAACATTTTCGACAGTGCGTTGCAGCGCATCTTGGTTTTTGATGCCGCGCTGAGCCGCCATGTAAGCTAAGCCTGCTCTTTCGGTTGGGGTCACCACCCCTGTTTTTCCAGCATCTTCAATGAAGCCAGTAAGTTTTTCAGTGCTCAGCCCTGGCCTCTTTTTCTCGACAGCCCTGATTAATTGTTCGAGGTATCGGGCTTCTTTGTCGAATTCTACCCACGCGCCCGCTACGACGGTCGATGCTATCACAGATCCCAAAGAAATTACGAGGTTCTTGAAATTGGTAGCAGACTCGCCCAAAGAATCATAGTGATTTTTCATCTGCTGAATTTTGGAATTATGCGCATCGGCTACCTGGTTGTTTTTCTGCAATTGCTCTGAATTTTTTGATATGGTATCGTTTACTTTTTTGATTGCCTCATTCTCATTTCCACTTGCAGACGTGGTTTTTTCGAGTGTCTTATTTACGCTATCTAACGGGGCCTGGATATTTCGGGCCTCAATGCTCAGGTCTCTAAGGGCTTGAGCGTTCACATCGATGTCTACGACATGCGATTCTGAAGTTAAGCTCTGTATTTTCTTTTGGATGTCAGTATATTTCGATGTGAAACGGTCCAACAATTCGAATGAAATCGTAAAGGTCTTTGACTCCATATTTTGCCCTCAGAGTGGTTTGGTGTATTTCTCCATTTCCGCATCAGACAACTTGTATTCCCTTACCCTTTTCATCAGTTCTAATTTTTCGCCGTAAGGATCATCGCCCTGTTTGCCCTTTTGCGGTCGGCCACTATCTTTTATTTCGCCGCCTGCGAGTTTTACCTGATATTTGATCATATCTTCGGCGACTAGCGATATTAATATTTCCTGTGGTATCGTGAGATCATCCAGGTTCCCGCCGCAAAATCGATAGCCGACAAGGTGGGCAATGAATAGGAATTGCCCTAATCGGCTGTGGTAAAATTTTCGATTTTCTTTTCATCGGCGATGGACCCTGCTATTATTTGACCCCCTATCTGCAAAATTATATCATGATCGAGGTCGCCCACTCGCTCTGCGATCCCTGGCGTCAATATCCCTATCCTACAGGCCTCCATGCACCACTCGAAGTTTGAGGCTAGATCATTCGGTTTCACAGAAGCCTTTTGCGTTATCTGACGGAACTCTTTTGCCTTCAAAGATCGTATGCGGACGGACTTATTATTAAAGATCGGATTGGTAGATTTCAGTATTACTTCTCGCTCTAATCCGATGCCCGCCACTAAATCCTCCACAGTGAGTTCTGTTACTGCCGATTCATTGGTTGCCATGTTCAATCTCCTTAAATTCTTTCTTAAGTTCTTTTATGATAAATTTTAAAATGTGGCGGTGCGGTTTGTGCGCCCGCCACTGGTTTTCGATTTCTAGCGTTCTGGGTATCTGTTGCCCCACACTGCCCTCTTTGCGATCCATTCGTAAGTTCTTTTAGCAAGTGATCCCTGACTGACGTTGAATGTGTGGTGATTCAGCTTGCAGCCCTTGAATTCAGCCCAGATCTCACCGCCGACTACCTGTTCCGCTCCTGCTTCTGTGGTAAAGCCAGTGTATTCCCGTTCGTGGAATTCGATACTAAACGGCACTGAGCTGCCCTGCTCCGATGGCAGGATTAGGAAGGCATATATCAGGTATTCCCAATTCTTCGCGTCGCGGTTTGTATACCCCTGCTCTTCCCAATCTTCAGGTAGCCCTTCGACAAGCCACCCAGTTTCGAGCGTTCCTTTGTAATCAATATTTCCTTCAGTGATATTCACAGGCAGACGCGAGCCTGAATAGTGCTCAGCCACCATCTCTTTTGTCACATCGAAGGATGAGCCGGTAAATGGCACCCAGACAGTCTTACCGCCCCTGATCTTAAATTTTATTTGGATGTCGCTAGGGTATTTTGAGAAAGGATGCGCAGACGCATCTGTTCCTGGTGAAATGTTTGCCATTTTTATCACCTCCTAATATATCGTTCCCCCGCTCTCGATTATGCCATTGTAATAATCGACGCGGACACGCTTGATATGGCCTACATTTTCGGCTTCGAGTTTTACCAACACTAGGCCCTTGTTGCCATATTTTCGGCCCGATTCGACAGCCAGCGTGTAGCGATCCATGATCTCATCATCCACAAGCCGGTCAAGGACGTGCTGTATATCGGATTTGAGCGTGGCCCGTACAGACGGAGTATTCTTAGCAAAATAAATTCCGTCCGTAATATATTTTATGCACCATATCACATAGTTCATGGTGCGGATATCCACACACTCCATATATTCCGTATTTTGGGCAGTGGTGCGGCCATAGAAGCTATATATTCCGACAGATTTGATCAGCACATCGAGCCTGTTGTTATGCAGCGCTTTTACAGTCTCACGCCGGTATGTATTCAGCAATCCATAAGGCGACAGGCCCTGGATCGCCATATTCGCTACCCTACGGGCGCATGATGTCCCTAGCGGTGCGGTCGCCTCCTGTGCTGCTCTGGCGACAGTGGCGTCTAGGCGTTCAGGCTGAGAGGTATCCCACGGGTTCATTACGACTACGAGTTCGTAGTTGCTGAAATTTCTTACGATCTTGCCCGCCACATCTGGATTTTCGTTTGGCTTCATGCCGATGAAATGAATCGCAGGGTAGAAATTGCGTTTCATTTCGTTGGCTTTGCCTGCGATCACAGGTATCAGATCGTATGTTCCAGGCTGAATTTCGTTATCGGTGTACACTACAGTGGTTACATTGGTCATGGTATTTTCCATGTATTCCATGAGTGCGTCATGAGCACGAGCGTAATCAGACGCTTGTATCGCAGCCCCATCTGTGCCTCCGGTGAGTCGGTAACGCCCGTTTGCGGGTAGGTGCGTAGCCAGTGCGTCTGGTGTAAAAGTGACATTCGAATTGTACATCAGTGCTGCCTGGATCGCCACCAGATCGTTCAAGTTATCAATTGCTGGCTCGGTTGTTTCTCCGTTGCCTACCACTATGCATTTTGATTTGTAGTTGTACTGGATTTCGATAACATCATCCTGCGTCGGCCCTTCGCCCGTGAAGAAGGTCACAGACCCCTCATCTTTGTTAAGATATGCCTTCTTGGTGCCCAGGTCCTGGGCGGAGTATACAAGCGTGTATTTTGTGCCGTTCACAGTCAGCTTGTTATCGTTATCCTCGACGATGTTATGGAATTCGAGATAATACGGCCCTGCGCTGCCGTCGCCCGTGAATATTTGCTTGCTCATGGCATCAAATGTGCCATCAGACACGTCCACATAGGCGGAATTTCCGATCGCGCCGTCATTCGGGCTTGCGAATACTCCCAGATTTCGGTATCGGACAAGGTTGCAGGTCACGAGGTCGGTTGACAGTGGTCCTTCATTTTCGTAGAAAGTCAGCGTTCCATTTTCGATATCAAGGTACACTTTGCCCGATTCTAGCCCCTCTTCCGAATAGACGACATCAAAATCATTATCGCCTATGGACACCGCGTTTTTCTCGTCAATCTTGTAGGTCTTGAATTCGAGATTATACGGCCCCTCCGTGCCATCCCCATAGAAGGATTCTTGAGCCTCCACAGTCAGGCCATCATGCACATATTTTTTAGCATGTGTAAAGCCTTCGCCCAGCACGCGGATAAAATAGCCTGCTGGTAAGCCCTGTGCAAAAGCCACGCGCCCCGCCCGCGCCAGTGGTCCGTCGCGGTAATATTGCGCCACCTCATATGAAGAAGTGAGAGGTAACACCTCCATAGCTGGCCCCTGTGCTGCTTCTCCAATTGCGGCCATGACATTCGTTCCTAATTGGACGGGCGTTGTGCCCATTATGCCCATTCGAATAGTCAGGCCCACTGGGAAGGATTCATCGCCAATTTGTTCGATTATTTCAGCCATTCACATTTCACTCCTTGATTAGCCCCCAATTAATCAGCGTCGAACGGTCGATTAAGAGGGTTTTTTCTTGGCCTACTGCGATTTTGCCGGTCCGGATGCACCACTGGATGTGCCGCGTGGTGATTTCGCCATCTCCGAGATAATTATTCAGCGTTCCCTTTTTTCGCATTTTTTCACCTCATCTTATCGTGATATGTCCACAGACAAGCGATATAAGCTTGCGCTATTTTTTCTGTTTTGGCTAACAGACGCATAATATATTTCCCCTTCATCTATATAAATTTCTTTGATCACGTCATAGCATTGCTCCCATATCATCCAGTATTCGACAAAGAAATCAATAGCATACCGCTGTATTAATTGTTTTCCGGTATAGCTTTCATACGGCGGCAAAAGCACAGGCGATTCGTGCCCGCGGTACTGCATGAAATCGGTGATCGGGTTAATTCCAAGTTCAGACGCCTCTAACTGCCTGATAAAGTCGCTCAAAAGGCAGTCCAGCTCATCGATATCTAACGATTCAATGTAGACAGTGAGCCTTGCTTTTTTCGGAGTCCTCCAAATCTCTTTTCTGATGCTATCAGAAATGAGATAAGACGCTATCATGGATCGCGGGCCTGCGTCTATTCCTGGTGTGGTAATCACATAATACATCGACGGGTATTCGGGCCTATTTTCGTTGATCCCGCCCCTGCTTTTGGGCAAAATGCGATTACACAGCCTATTTGGTATCCCGTTATAAATTTTATGAATCTGACTGGGTGAAAGCGTCACAGCGTTTCCCTCCTTGAATCATACGGGAAGTAAGGCTTTTCAGGTAGCCACAGGTCAAAGATCTGCGGGTTGATCCTTTCGATATCAGACAGCCTTTCGGCCAGATCGTCCCTCACTATCTTTACCGCCACTTCATAAGTTCTCGCATTGATATCATCGATCGCCAACGTATTGAGGTAGGATTTTGTGGCCTTCAGTTCGACAGTCGCAGCCACACTATTCTCTATTAATTTTTTGATCATGAGTTCTGCCACTATCGAATATGTGCGATGCACGTTATCTGAAATGAATTTGTCCACAGCATAGAGCTTTTTCTGTTCGCCCTGGATCTGTATATCCGCCTGGTAGGGTTTTGGTTTGGCCTTCATAATTTCTACATCAAGGCTTTCTGTAAGCTTTACCGTCTTTTCTAGATCCATGTCCACGCTGTAGGGCTTTTGGATCTCCCACCATGCATTTTCCATGAGGACGTCCACTTCATAAGATTGACACTGATGCCTAATGCCCGATTGAAAAGTAAATTTGCCGGAATTATCGCACGCGGGCGCGATCCAAGTGCTCTTTGAATAATTATCATCCATGAAGGTTCCACCAAAGGTAGGAGATTCGCCTTCATACACCCTTACGTTCTCGGTGTCGATTTCGGCCCATGTTGCGCCTCCGTCTTTCGAATATTGTATCCCGACAACGTTTTGGCCGTTTACAGTTTTTGAGAATGTGGAAAATACCAGTCGCCCGATCTGGTCCGTTGAGGTGATCTGGGCCTCGTAAGCAGATAGTTGGTTTGCGTTTTCATCGGGTGCCAGATCCCTCCTCAAAATATATTTCCAGAAGTTGTTAGCTTCATCGGTTGAAGGCAAGCTAGAGCCATATGATGTTTTGACAGTGGGCAAGTAAGTTACAAAGTAGCGGCTATATAGCCCAGGTTCCCCTGCCACTGGTTGTAGATCATCGCATTTCATCAAAAAATGTACTTGGTTAATCGCGGGCCCGTCCACTTGCGTTATTATAAGGTTTGTAATTAGAAATTGAGGGTTTGCAGGATTATTACATCGGTCCGCCACAATATTGCGTGGCGGCATAAAATCATATCTGGCCTGGCCTTGAAGGTCTGTATGCCAATATCGATGATGACTCCATGTTGCGCCGTTATCGTTTGACACAAGCAGATATGGCCCGTTCGCAGAAAGAACCCTTCCATTAGACCCTGCGATTGCTGGTTTTGAAGGCCCAGAATAATAGCCATATAAAACCCTGCCTGTTATATCTCTCCAAATAGGCACAGACCGCCCATCGCACACCTTAGCCCAGCTACGCGCGTAATTTGTGGATTTCCAAATATCGTGCCCATCGGTGCACATAAGCACGTCCCCACTTCCGATATTCGTAAATGCGGGTGCGACAGGCGCGGCGGGTAATTCGCAGATTTTTGACCAGGTTGTGCCCGCGTTTATTGATTCATAAAATCCGGTGGATGTGTTAATAATTACCCACCCAAAAGTGATAACCACAGCCTCGTAAATTATCTCGCTCGGTTCAGCAAGAAACACACGCTCCCAATGAATGCCGTAATCCTTGCTCCTGTAAATGCCCCACCGCTCATCTCTTCTCTGGCAGATTGCTAGATGAGTCCGCCCGTAAATATGAAATCCACGCTTGATTTTGATAATATCATCTGGCAGGGTGTCCGATCGCCACCAGTTCTGAAAGTTTACAGTATCAAACGTGCCCAAAAAATAGGGCTTGTTGGGGATCTGAAGCAAAATTACAGGTGCCCTGGTATTCATTCTTCCACCGCCAGAGATAAGAGATAGGGATATCTCTTTTCTCTCATTGATTGCATATCAACAGCATACGGCAGGATTTTGGCCTTAGAAATCATGATGCCTAGGCTGTATTCCTTTCGTGTTATTTTCGCTACTCGCACTCCTAAATCGTAATTCTTTTCGATCGGCCCTAGCAGTTCTATAGCATATTTCTGAGCCTTCGATTTTTGCTTTTCAATGGTGACAGCTATATTTTGCGACACGGAGTGCGTAAGTTCTAAAGAAATTGCCAAGTCATAATTCAAGCTGCCACGCTCGAAAATATCCAACGCCACAGGATATATTTTGTATTTGCCGATCTCGATTTTTGTATCTGTCTCATAATTTTTACTGGCCTGCGATGCAATGCTGAGATCGACGAGATAGTTTTTATAGGGAAATGACGTGCTCCATTGCACGCCCGCCATGCTCATGAGATCTAACGCCTCTTTTAATTCAGGATAAATTTTTTCGGCTTCTCTCATCGCGTCGTAGGTGCGCCAGTTAATCCGCATCTCACCAGGCCAATAAGATTTGATCTCTGCTGCATTTTCCATATTGAGCATGGTATCTATGAGTTCACGGATCTCTCCGACGGTGCCGCTAGATTTCATTATCAAAAGACGTGCAGACAGGCGCCTCCTGAAATCTTCATCAGATTCTTTATATTTGCGGCGAATACTCAGCATTTTCGACCAATAAAGATCTAAATCTTCAGAAGTCGCATAAAGAAGCTTCATACGGCTTTCTGAATTGAGGATTTCTGTGCTCAGAGCCTCACAGGCCCTGCCACAGGATATCATAATTGCATTGATGATAGATTCTTTGAATATTTCGCTCTCTTTCGATCTGACAAGAACTACATCAACAGAATATTTTGCAGGTAGGTGCTCGTTCACTATCGAAGTAGCCACCTGATAGCGATATGGCATAAGGTAGCCTAAAATAGTATCAAGCGAATAAGTCAGGGACTTAGTAGTCGCTAACTGCATATCTATTTGGTATTCGCGCCCCTCGCCGAATACATCAATATCAAACTGATCGCTATCGAACTGCATGTAAATCCCTGATTATTTTGTAATCCAAAATTATGTGTCGCTCACTCCCAATTTCTAGGAAGTAAGAGGTATAATGCTTTTCGATGGCCGTATCACCAATACAATCGATGCGCGTAAGCCCTGTGGGTTCATTTCTCTTTTCGCAGTCTGGGCATTTCACGCATACATCATGAAATGAATAGCCATCGCCTATGTTTTCGGCTATTTTCCAGGCCCAATTTTGCAGAGATGGAACGATCCATATTCTTTTTTCGTTTTTGTTGCCATCTATCAAAATTGTTTCGATAAGTGGCGATTTGAGAGAATCGCAATGCGGGCAATGCCAGACGATGCGTGCCAGACAGCTAGGGCATTCTTCCGCTTCAAAATCAAATATCTCTCCACAGAAATTACAAAATTTCTTGAAGTCAAGCCTGATTTTGCCCTGACGATGGAATTTGTAATCCTGCTCTCCGATATGGAATTTGAGGGTTTTAAGATTAGACGGCTCTGCAAGCCCGCCCGCGCCCTGGATTTTTGCGGCCAGTTCTTCAGTCACAGGATGAAAAATAATCTGAGCGGCTTTTTCGTGCACCTCCGCTATTCCTATATCCCGCCCACTATCGCTAAATTGTTTGAAATTCCGGCCATCGGAAGTTATGATCTCCCACCAACGCCGGAATTTCGGGGCTACAGATATGGGATTAGCCCCCTTAAGATATGTTGTATGTTACAGTTATGCTCTTTGGGGATTTCGAGCCGTATATGCTGGTCGGCACAGTTCTGACAGCCAACACCCAGGCCTTGGAATAGAAGGCAGACGTGTAGGGTCCAGAATCGATAAGCAACGGAGCGTTTGGCGTGCATTGATCGAAGTTCCGGATTTTTTCGGTCTGATTTTTGTAATACGGGTGGTCTGTATCGATTGCCAGCCCTTTCAAGCCTGGTGTGCCCGTGGCCTGCGCATACTGGTTCGAGCCATGCAGGCCCTCATCAATTGGTAGCCCGTGATCACCGCTATCTCGAACACCAACAAACAGCCCGCCGCCGTGTGCCGCGTCCAATTCCCAGTCAGACGCAAAGTTCCCGTCGCCGTTGATATAGATATCCCTGACTTGCGTAAATGTGCCCGTAATTCCTAGGCAATCCGTCACCCAGAAAGAATCATAGATCTGGCCTGTCGGTGGTACCTTACAAGGGTAGCTTGACTGCGGGTCGCCGTCTATCGTTCCAAAGCGTGCAATTTTTCCAGTGAGCGACGTTTTATTCCCGTTCGCTCCATAAAGCCGATATATTGTTGCTACTTCTGCCATAATTTCACCTTCCTTTTTCATCCTTAATATATTTCTCGGTCGCGCGGTGCAATAAAATTCATGCTCCACGGCGTTTTTTCTTTCACTCCTTCTGCCACTGTCGGTTTTTCGATCATTAAGCCGACTAGGTATTTCGGAGTGATCGATCGTTCTAACAGCAATCCGATATCATACGGTAGAATTGAGATCACTTCATGCCCTCCACTATCTGTTTTGTGATCTCATCTAGCATTTCGTTCAAAGCTTTTTCATATGCCTTATCAACTCCTGGTCGCAAAAAAGGCCTTGCTGGAATAAATCGGGTGCCGTATTCGTTCCAGACGGCCTTTTGCGCATTTTCCTCATCGAAGAATCCCACTTCTCCTAATAAATTGGGTCCGCTACCGCTGATTTTTGTGCTTACCTGCCGCATCATTACACCCGTGTCTATCAGTGTTTTGGAACTCCCCTTTCTGCGTATTGTAGCGGGCGCGTTGGGCGGCGGAATATTCGAGCCTAGCTCTTTGACTACAGACGCCTCCATTTTCAAAAGTGCCCTTTTGAAAGGCCCGTAAAAATCAATCACAGACTCGCTCATGTAAGCTCCAATTCCAGATCAAGTGCTATCTGCACGCATGTAGTAACACTGGTGAGTGTCGCAGTAATATAGTTTCCTGCTGTCACAGAGATGTCTAAGCCTGTTTTGAAGGTGCTGGATGCGCTCGACAGGACGAAAGTATCCAGTGCGGTGCCAATATCGCCATCTAACGCATGTTTGTAGATGGTGAGCGTGGCCGATCCAGATTTTAGCGCTCCTGAAGAATCGATGCTTCGGACATAGCCCGCCTTGATCTTTGCGTTCACAGGTATGCGGATGGTCTGGGCTTCGGCATTTAACACCGCCGTAGCGTTGCCGAATTCGAAGTTCACACCGAATTTGCCGACGATCCATGCTGGTAATCCGCTGACTATCGCTAATCTGTAGCCGTTTGTGCCCTTCGCCAATCGCTCCCACGTAGCCGATGCAGACGCATAGATCATATCGCCCGCCGCCGTAAGGAGGCTCTTCGCAGGGTATACAGCCGAATGATCGTTATTGGACAGCCCGCTTAGGCTGCTATGTGCGATCTGGGCGCCGTCACCGCCTACGTGATCATGAGAATCGCCATTAGTCACCCCTTTTGCAATCGGAGCAAAAGCAGACGAGTGTAAAGAGTTATGGCTATCTCCGCCGGTGACACCTAGAATCTCGCTCAAAAATGTTCTGAGGTCTGCTACTCCGGCCACTGCGTAATTTCCGTAATTCTCGTTTATGATGCCTGCTGATGTTACTTTTATGACAGCCAAAAGGATCTGAGATTCATTTTCGAGTTCTGGCGGTGCGGGCACGCGATTATTCAGAAAGCCATTCGAGTACGGCGACGGCTGGTCTTCCGTTCCGGCAATTCTTTTCAGGCTTGAAGTAGTGCAGTCATACACAATCGCATCGTAGCGGTGCTTATCTGCTCCTGCACTTGGGATGCTTGTTATCGAGCCTCCTCCAAAATTCGAGATAATATTGTTGTATCGGATTTTTCCTGATGCCACAGCCAAAGCAGTCGCGGAAGTGCGCGTTACTGCCATGCCTTCCGTGATGCCAATGCTCCTATCTGCTACTATCTTTGCCTGAAAATATAGTGAGTGCGCCCTGAGGTTTTGGCCTGACCGCGGGAATAGAGTCATTCTTTTTTCAGCCTCCTAATGTGTTAATCCTATGATTTTTGGCCTTCCTGTTGCTGGTTTCCAAATTGTCACAGTCAGTTCTAATGGAATCAGATACACACTAGGCGGGACAACCGAAGATGCTGCCAGGCTAATGCTCCAATTGTGTGTATGTGTATTTCCGTCTACAACCCATTGTGGCGGATTGGGGCCTACATAGTATGCAGTACCCAATGCCGTATAGCCTGAGCTAACACCCGATCCCGAATGGGTATGCGTATCAGACCCGCTTGCTGTGGGGTTCGAATTCCCTGCTTTGAGATTTTTGCCCGCCCAACTACTCAGTAGCGAAAAAATATCAGAGTATGATCCGTCCGCAAATACCACGCTACCTGCTTGTAATCGGATAGTGTCACTTGTAGCCTCATAGAATCGCGTGGTCATAGTTGCTGGCACAGACGAACCTCCATCACTGTTTCCGGAAATCGTATGTGAATGGTTTGCTCGCCTAGAGGACCATCCAGTAGTTCCCTCAGAATCACGATAAGCATCTGTGTTCTGCATGGTGCCGCTTACTGAATGCACGTGATCGCTATTAGACCCGCCGCTAGTTCCAGGTTGGGCGTTCATTATGTAATAATTATCAATGTCACTATAACGCGCGAAAGTTGAATCTTCCTGTAAAGCAGTAGTAGACGGAACCACTGCATATCTTGGTAAATTTCTTAGATTTGTAAGCCACGTGGTAAAATCTACATAAATCAAATCCAGACCCTTGTATGCGGGCGCATTGTTGGCCGATCCGATGGTATACGAACTCGGAGCGCCGTGATTATGGCCATTTATTGCTTTAGTTGAAACACCATAATAATCAGCGTCTGCTTTTCCATTATTTACTCCGCCACAGGTGAATCCTGAAACTGAATGAGTATGACTGCTGCTGCCCGTGGTTGTGAGATGGTCGCTCAGCGTCGAGCTTAGGCGCACATATTTATTTGTACGCGATAATAAATAATAGGGATTCGGTGGTGCATTTTCTCCCTTCCAAAAAAAATAAATATTCGTCATGCTACAGCCTCAAATTGGAGGGAAGAACGCCCATTGCAGCCACCGATTTATCCAGTCCAAAGCGCTAATCCACATAGACCCGATCAAAAGAAGCGTCAGTATTACACTCTTGTTTCTCTGAAGCCAAGGAATCAGTGTGCAACGCGAGAATTTGAACACCTCTAAGCATTTGCTATGTTCCTCTAAGATCGCTGCCATACGGTTCTGTTCGTTCCGCATTTGCTTTAATTCTTCCACAAGCTGAATCAGGATTAGAGGTACATTTTTCTCGGTCACTTCCACCGTGATGGTAGATTCCATTTTATCGTGCTCTTTGGGGTCTGTCACTCTCGGTTTTGGCCTCACCAGATTATTTCTTCTTTCGTTATTGCTCGCAGTAACATATTTACTGCTGCAAGCAATATTGCAGTTTCTTGCGGCGTTACCTGGTAGTTGAACTGGGCAGCTAAGAAAAAAGCTATCGCCCCTATTATGTTTACCCAAAAGGTTTTGCTTTGCCAAAGTGTTTTTCCGGTCATTCTTTTTTCACCCCCTTTTGTTATCTTAAAATATTACCCATGTTCCATTAAGCTCTGTGAAATTGTTTGAATTGTTCTCAGTCACATTTTCAGGTAGCGCCACATTCATGTTTGTAAAATTGATAAGCGACGGCGGTGTTTGTGGGGTCTCGGTTTGGGTTACGTCGGCTTTCCAAGATGCGTAATGCCCCAAATTCTTAAGCTCCCACGGTTTGAATTCGGTAAGCGCCGGTTTCGAGTTTTTGATTATCTTACAGCTTTCCCATGCTGTGCCGGATAGTGGCACTAACTTCGCCTTTTCGCCCTGAAAAATCACAGTGCTTGGCCGAAGGTCATCGGCTGAGACAAGTACTGCGGGCAAAATTATCAAAATCGCAAACAGCAACACCAATATTTTCATTTCTTTTTCCCCAAAGTTGAAAGGTTCTTGAAGCCTGGGACTCCTTCTTTTCCAAGTTTTCGCATATATTCGAGCCGCTTTTGCGGGTCATACCCGTATATCTGAATCCACTGATCACGGGTCAGTTCTTTTCCGTCATCGGGCGATTTAAATAAATATGTCGCGCCATCGAATATGACGCCCGCCGGCTCCCTCCATTCAAAGCCTGTCGGAAGAATGCAATCACACGCGCCCGCGCCGGTGCCTTCCGTGCCGGACGTTGGCGTATTTGGTGCGCCGCATTCGGGACAGATGAATTTCTTAGGCCTTGAAGGGAATTCTACCACAGTCTCACAGTTTGCGCATCTGAATTTCATGCTTTCACCATCATACAGCTTCTTTTGCTGACGATAAATATTTTTGGGTCAGTCGAATTTCTCCCTTATCTCCATCACGCAGGTTTTCCCGTAATGCTTTGACTCCTCCCATTCCACATAGGCTTGTAATAGGTAGTCGCCGCTTTGGTCCAAATCGCCATCAGACGTGATATATTCGATATATCCGTCTTTTGGCGTCACATCGAATTGGCGCCCGTCTTTATCTTCTATGACTGCCGATATATCCGCCGCCCATTCGAGTTCGCTGCCATCTGGTTTTTGGACTAAAATTTTGTGGGTAGTTGATTCTGACAGGTCTTGCCCCGTTTCTAGAACGATTTTCACGCCCACTGCGCCTTGATAGATCTTTTTTTCTTCATTCGTAGTCAATCACAGACCGCCCCCTATATTGTTTTTCTATATTTGAGTTCTTCTGTATTGAGTTAGTTATATCAGATACATACAGCGTATATCTGACTATATAGCTTTTTGCTGAGAATTGCAGCCAGTATACTGTATCTTTGAAAATAATGTTCAGATCGATTAATTCAATTTCAATTACAACAGCAGACGCCGTTATCCTGCTCTGCTTGAGGTAAGCCTGCTGTTCGCCAATTACCACATAGGCGCCCGATTGCGAGAATATGGAAAAGCCCAGATTCAGCCATGCTACAGTGCCTCCGATCTGGTAATCTGCGTTTTGTGCCCTGATGATCGCCGCGCGAATGAGAGCGTGAGCCGTTGGTGCAGCTAAATAGGCGCCCACTTGCGATATTATGCGGAAGTCCGCCCACGCTATGATAGTACCGAATTCGGTGCGGTATTCCCCGTTTGACACAAAAGCCATCAGACCGCGCTTTAGCCCTGAAGGTTCCACAGCTATCAGATATAATCCAGTCTGTAAAATGGACCGCAGACTCTTGGTTTGCAGGATGTTAGCGCCCGTGATCGCATATATCCCTGTTTGAGAGATGGATTTTAGGCCCCTCGTCAGGTCTGCCCTGTTGCCGATTGTCGAATATGAGCCGTTCTGCGAGAATGATATCAGACTCCTCGTCAGGCCTGCATTGACTCCGGCTATCGAATATGAGCCGCTCTGTGAGAATGATATCAAGCCTTTGATCAGAGATCCTGGGCTTCCGGTAATCAGATACAGACCAGCTTGGGAAGTGGATCTTAGCGCTCTGAGATGTAAGGTGCCGACTCCGGTTAAGGAATAAACGCCAGACTGCGAGATAGATCTGAAGCCTTTTGTTAGGTCCGCCCTGGTGCCGACTATCGAATATGAGCCGCTCTGTGAGAAGGATATCAAGCCTTTGATCAGAGACCCTGGGCTTCCGGTGATCGAGTAAATCCCTATCTGGGTAGTTGCCCTTAATGCCCTGGAATAAGTCACGGCTATTCCGGTAACAGAGTAATTGCCTATCTGTAAAATCGATCGCATACCGCGGATATATGCGGTATTTGCCCCTGCAATCGCGTATATCCCTATCTGGGTAATTGCCCTTAATGCCCTGGAATAAGTCACCGCCTTTCCAGTTACCGCATAGTTGCCTGTCTGCGAATTCGAACACAGACTGCGAATGTATGCGGTGTTTGCTCCTGCGATCGCATATATCCCTGTTTGTGAGATGGATTTTAGCATTCTGAAGTATGAAACATGCTGTCCTGAAATCAAATAATTTCCTGTTTTTGCGATTGAACACAGACCGCGGATATATGCCGCCTTTTCGCCCGTGATCGCATATATCCCTGTTTGTGAATTTGCCCTTAATGCCCTGGAATAAGTCACAGCTATTCCGGCCACAGAGTAATTGCCTATCTGTGAAATAAACCGCAGACCTAATATTGGGATTATCTGGATGCCTGTAATCGCATAAGTTCCAGTCTGTGAAGTGGATTTTAAGGCCCTGGAATAGGTCACAGCTATT
>JGI11944J13513_1000616_pt1 | contig 32748 bp, 24 predicted proteins | sample TerdegcoTASludge_FD_13513 | JGI IMG/M metagenome (IMG submission 13513) | reverse complement strand
CCCGGCGCGCTGCCCCGCCTGAATCCTGGTTTAGATAACACCTCGATCAGTGTGGGAGGGGGCTTGCCCCCGATGACCAAGCGTCAGCCACTGCATCCGGCGACTGACCCACCGCCATCGGGAGCAAGCTCCCTCCCACCTTTGATCTTCGGTGGTGCCAAAATCGAGACGGTTAACTCAGCCCGGTGCACTGCCCCGCCTGAATCCTGGTTTAGATAACACCTCAATCAGTGTGGGAGGGGGCTTGCCCCCGATTGCCAACTGTCAGCCACTGCATCGGGTGACTGACCCACCGCCATCGGGAGCAAGCTCCCTCCCACATTTGATCTTCGGTGGTGCCAGAATCGAGACGGTTAACTCAGCCCGGTGCACTGCCCCGCCTGAATCCTGGTTTAGATAACACCTCAATCAGTGTGGGAGGGGGCTTGCTCCCTCCCACCTTTGACCTTCGCTGAGATCAGTCCGTACCGTATTTCGGGTTGCGCGGACCGTACAGCAGCCCGGTGCGCTGCCCTGCCGAGAGCAGGCGCGCACTGGTGATGCCCGCGATCGGATGCGCTGCGTCGGTGGAGCTGTTGATCACCTGCTTGACCGCCGCTGTGATCAACATGCCCACCAGGCCGCCGCCGTTGTTATTGTTGCCTTCCTCACTGGACGCGCGCGCCGAGCCGGTCCACAGGGTGGTGCCGGTGCGCAGGTCCACCAGTTTGGCCGAGGCGGTCACCGCGGTGTTGCTGGAGATCAGCATGTACTGGGTGCCGTACTCGCTGACGGTGATGTACAGCGCTGCATCCGCACCGAAGATGTCATGCAGCTTGGCCGGCGGCACGCCCTGGATATCGTTGGCGGTGGTCAGGCCGTTCTGGCGGAAGGTTTCGTCCACCAGGGCAATCGGCAACACGTAGTAGCCGGCTTCGGCCAACGGGTAGGTCACCTGCGAAACCATGCTGTAGGACGCCTGCACTTCCGGCGATTCATTGATCGGCGGCAGCACCAGGATCGACTTCGGCCGCGCCTGTTTGTATGCCGTGTAATCAATCGTCTTCGGTGCCGCGCAACCGCCGAGCAAGGCCAGGGCCAGCAAGGCGCCGGTGAGTTTCAATAGGCTCATTTGGTGGCGACTCCAGTCTTGGCGTTTTTCAGCAGAAAGTCCATGTACGCAGCGGATTCGGGGAACAGCGCCTTCTCGGTGCGGAACTCCTGCACCATCTGGTCATCCTTGCCCATGCTCAGGTACAGCATGCCCAGGTGGGCGTGGTAACCCGGCGGTGCTTTGCGGCCACTGGCGTTGATCTTCTGCAGATCGCGCTCCAGGGCCTCGACCTGCGCTTCCTTGGGCTCGCCCTTGAAGTACTCGTAAACCTGCGGCTGGTAGCTTTCCCATTGATACAGGGGTTGAGGCGCCGTCTGGCACCCGGCGACCGTCGCGATTGCTGTCAGCATCAGCGCCAACTTCACTGCCTTGCTCATCCGTGTACTACTCCTTGAGGGGTTGCCAATCAGTTGCGCGGGTTCCAGGCGCCGGCGTTGATGCCGTCGACCAGGCGGTTGATCGCTTCACGCATGGCCAGGTCGAGCACCTTGCCATTGAGGGTGGAGTCGTAGCTGGCGGTGCCGCCGAAGCCGATCACTTCACGGTTGGACAGCGCGTACTCACCGGCACCCTGGGTGGAATACACCACTTCGGAAGTGCTGATGTTGACGATATTCAACGCGACTTTGGCGTAGGCCACTTGCGTCTTGCCACGGCCGAGGATGCCGAACAACTGGCGGTCGCCGGTTTCTTTGCGGCCGAACTCGGTCACATCGCCGGTCACCACGTAATCAGCGCCTTTGAGCTTCTGCACGGTGCCTTTGATCGCGGCTTCCTGGGAAATTTCGCCCATGTTGTCGCGGTCCAGCACGCTGAAGCGGTTGGTCTGCTGCAGGTGGGTGATCAGGATGGTCTTGGCCTGGCCGCCGAGACGGTCGACGCCGTCGGAGAAGATGCCGCGCATGTAGCTGGAGCGGTTATCGAACTTGCCCACGGCAATCGGCACGCGCACGCCGGAATAGGCGACGTGGGCGCTGGCGACTTGTTCCACCGGCATCGCGCGGTTGCTCTCCGTGGCGCAACCGGCCACGGTCAGCAGCGCTGCGACGGCAACGCCGGACAGCAGGATTTGGGACAGTGTTTTCACATGTTGCTCCTAAAGTGAGGAAATCAGCAGCGTTCGGTGTAGCGAGAAACCGGGCACGAGGCGATACCCACCCCTTCGAGGTCGAAGGCGTCGGGCCAAGGGCGGCAGTTTCAGGGAGGGAGGCAGGCTGGCCTGCGCAAAGGCAAGAACTCGCGCGTAACTGACTTCATCCCTGAACATGTCGTGTCGCAACGGCTGCAGCATTTTACGGGGTTGAGAGGGGTTCTCAAGGTGTTTCGTCGGTTGAGCTCGCCCTTGGAATGGGCTGGATTCAATCAATAACGATCGGCGTCCATATTCACCACTGCAAGCGATGACGCGATCAAACACCTCATCAAGAGCTTGTGCCTGTAGCTGGACAACCCCATGCCTGGAAGCTGCAATCGACCAGCCCATGGAGTTCAAGGTCAACCCGGTGCAATCAAGGCGCCCGACGGCCATAAACCCGACCGGGTGATCAAATCTGCGGGCCAATAACGCCTCGGGCGTCTGTTCGGAGTTGTCCATTACAACCTCAAGAACCAATGATGATTTCGGGGGCGGCACGCATTTTCGATGCGCCCTCCAATGCCGCGTCGAGAGCTTCGCGCTCAGGAGCAAACCACATAGCATCGGCCACATAGGCCGCACCCGCCGCCAGCACAAGCACCACGACACACCGTGTCATCAAGTAGCGCACTGTTGCGCTAGGCGTACGCGAACGCTCGAATACAAATGCGAACAGCAGCCCAATGCTGCACATCAGGAAAATACCCAATGCCGTTCCGAATGCGGAGGCAGTCGAGCTATCGAAGTAGTCCCACACCAGCATGCAAACGCTTGCACTGATGAACATCAACAGCAGGCATAACCCCTGCACCAAACGCCAGCCAATTACCGATAACCCTGCCATCTGAACCTCGCACAGTGGAACACTCGATACGCACCTACCAATCGCGTTACGCCAACGCCGGGATTTCTTCGGCGGGTTTACTTGAGTTCCTTCACCAGATATTGCCCGGAGATCTGTGTGATACCCGTTAGCGCCCGGCGCAAGGCTTCAGGGTCGGTGCGGTAAGTCAGCGGCGTGTAGCCATAGACATTCTGTCCATTGAACGGCGTGACCGCTTCACTGGTGCGCCAGATCATCTCGTCACCGCGATTCATTTGCGCGACTACATTGAGGGTGGGGTAAATCACGCTGCTGAAACCTTGGGTCAGGCGAAAGCCCCACTCGGCCACGGTCAGTTGGATCTGCGCATCGGCGGGCTCATCGTCGCCCACGACCTTGAGCGAAGAGGTCTTGCCCAGCGCATCAACAAAGCCTTGCTTGAGCAATACACCCACATCGATTTTTTCGGCCTCCATCACCGTCAGAATCGCCACCGGCGTCGGCATTTCGGCCAGTTGCCCGAGCTTCATGCCGCCGGCAAACCCGGCGCCGCTCAATGCAGCGGTGCCTACCTTAGACGCCCCGCTGGCCATGCCAACACCTGCGCCGAGCCCGGCCCCCAGGGCAGCGCCCCAGGCTTGTTCACGGCCGAAGTACACCATGTTTTTTTCCCACTTCACGGGCAGCACCTTGACGGTCTTGATCTGCGCACGGTTTTCGGGCGTGAGGGGTTGGCTGACACAGCCGCCAAGGATGAGGCTGGCGAAGAGAATGAGGAGGAGGTTTTTCACGTCAGTCCTTGAATGTTTGCAGTTGAACGGTGACTGCCGGCAGAGCCTTGAGCCCGGCCGGTGCCAAACGCGTTAACTCACTTGCTTTCTTTAGCCACGGTGCCCAAGGATGCATCTTTGACCAGATAACGGCCTTCGATATCACTCAGCACTTTGAGGCTGTTACGCGCCATCACCACACCGACTTCGACTTCCTGCTTGAGGTACACAACCTCGCCGGCCTTGACGTTGATTGGCAAGTCCGCCCAGTTTTCGGCCTTGGAACTGATCACATGCTGACCCGGCGTCACATAGAAGTAGATGTACTGGTTACCCCGGTTGTAACCCATCTCCGAATCCGCTTCTTTGTCATCCAGGAAAACGTTGAACCGTACCATCACCCCGACGTTGCTTGGGCGCACCACGTACACCAGGCCTTTATCGGCGACTGCAGCCTTGGGCAGCGAATAGTTCGCCACATCAGCCTGCATCTTCTCTACCGACGGCACCGACGCACAGCCAAACAACGTGGCCAGGGACAGAACAACAGCAGCCTTGAAGAACAGCTTGATCATGTACTTCTTCCTTGTGGAGTAACGGTAGAACAGGTTCAAAAGCAACGGCGATCGCCGATGCCCACCCTTTGATGCCTTTAGTCATCGCTAGGTTGTCGGCAACGGACGGCAGGACATGAGGCACTATGCCACTATTCTTATGCTTTGCACGGTTCTAGTTCCCGCCACCCTGAACGCAGTAGGAGCGAGCTTGCTCACCCCTCCATTGGAGAAATAGGGGTCAGACCACCATTATAAGACTAAGAAAAAACAGCCTTCGGACGACATACCACTCCTCGGATAACTCTCTTTTTAAAGAACCGAACAATAGCCACGAAAACTCCTTAAATGCAAAACGTGGTCTGACCCCGATTTTTTATTATAAGACTAAGAAAAAACAGCCTTCGGACGACACACCACTCCTCGGATATTGGGAGCGTCAGCATGTGCTTTTGCACCGCTCCATCAAGATGAAGTTAAAATTCACGACCTAAAATCTCTTGAAAGTCATCGACTAAATCACCAAGTTCTATATCAGGATTAAGTATCACTAGCTGGTCCGCAGTCACATCTAGCGACGCGAATACCTCTTCAAGTACGGTTGCATCGATGCTTTTCTCATAATAGTTCTCAACTAAACTCTTATAAGCTGCAATACCTCCCACAAAAAAACCTAGCAGTGGATACTCTTTCAGCCCATCCGGCGACGCACACCACGATGGCTGCTTGACACCTCGCCAAAAAAACAGACTAGCATTATCCGTAGAGAACGCTGGCTCAACTTTAAATTGCTGAAACGCCTCGGGCATAGCATTCAAACATTCAGACACATTAGGCAAAGGAGAACCACATATAACTTTCCCTGCAACACCTGCATCGGTAAAGTGCAAAAAATACTCAGCCCCGGATCCGTCCCTCATTGAGGCCATCATTTCTTTCCCCGCTCCATCCCAATTACAGTTGAATGAGAAGTATCTATACTCCCACTCGGGCATAATTATGGCATCCAACAACGCCAACCCCTGAGCCACATGTTTAACACGATCAACTGCAGGCAGTTCATTTATATTTAGAATCGAATTATTCATCTAGTAGCACCTATTTGTCAGATTTGGCTCTATTCTCTTGTCGAGATAGAATCTGAAGATTTGAGCTGCAATTTGTACCATCACAATTTTTTGGCTTTACATGGTCAAACTGCCACTCGTTAGGATCTGGAGTTACGCCGCGCTGGCTTTTTTGTGGTTTGACTAACACAGTACCACTGGCATCGGATTTGACTACACCGTCGTTGGCTGCTTTATTCAACTCCAAGAGAAATAGGGGTCAGACCACCATTATAAGACTAAGAAAAAACAGCCTTCGGACGACACACCATTCCTCGGATAACTCTCTTTTTAAAGAACAGAACAATAGCCACGAAAGCGCCTTAAATGCAAAACGTGGTCTGACCCCTATTTCCTCGCTGGGGCTTGAAACGCTGAGCTGCAAGACGCCTGGCATGGCCGTCAAAGAGTTATGGGTGTATCTGCTGGCGCACAATTTGATTCGGATGGTAATGGCCCAATCAGCGCTCTTGGCGGATTGTTTACCGCGACAACTGAGCTTCAAACATAGCCTTCAGTTGTGCCTCGCGTTGAGGCAGTACGGGACGGGTAAGCAAGGCGACGAGGTGTTGAAATTACTCCAGCTGATTGCCCGAAAACGTGTTGGAAATCGGCCGAGTAGGATAGAGCCCCGTGCTGTAAAACGAAGGCCAAAACCTTACCCCAAGCTGATGCAGGCACGAGGAGCGGCAAGGGCCGAGGTACGCAAGAATGGGCATCCGAAGAAGGTTAAGTAAGTGCCATTCTGGTCTGCCCCCTATTTCCACTAGTATATATAGCAATTTTCATCACTGCGTCCCTCGGGCCGCCACGCTCTAATGATACCCTCCTCGGAAACCAACACAGAGTAATGGCAATCCCTGATCCACGTAATGTAAATCCGTTTATTTTTTCCTTCAGCAACAACACGATCAAACACGCGATTTTTATTCACCGGGGACCATAGCGACCCGCCACAATCTCGTTGACAAATGGAGTGATTATGCGAATCCAATGTTGTTCCCACCCAAGCATCCTTACTGTTCTTCCATCCAGAGTAAGAAGGTGCACACCCTGTGATTAAAAAGGCGAATAATACAAAGAGACTAATTCTGCGCACGTTTTTTCTCCGCTTCGATTTGAGGCCGATATTTGTCATAGATCGCACCATAGTTAACAAATAGCGCCGGGGGCATACTTCCAATATTTTCAAGAAACGACATTTCATCTCCCTTGTACGTTTCCAAATCACTCATCCATGTGTCATGCAAGGTCGCGAAAGAATTAAATCCAGGAACTTGATTTAACCCATTACTAATTGGAGTGCCATGACAAATAGAAAATATGCCACAGCCTTCGGTTAGATTGAGACCGATATTTTTACCATCTCTGTCTACCCCGTTGTAGACTCCACGAGGAACAAATCCATCAGGTAACACCTCGTATTCAGGCCCCTTCACTCTGTCGACTCCCGGTCGTGTATCCGGACCGCGCCCAGCGGAATATTGATAAATTTCAGTCAACGCTCCAGTGCCCGCGATCGTCAGCCAAGAGCTTTTATCTTTGCCGCTCAGCACGCCTTTCAACGCCGTATTCGCGGTATAGGCTTTAACCCGCTCCGCGTAACTCACCGTTTTATAGTTGCCCTCAGACGTCAACTCTCTGCCCTAACCGTCGGTGAAGGCTGCGTCAAAGCCGGCGATTACCGCACCCGTGGCATACCCTTTCAGAGCGTCTTGGCTCGTCACGTCCTTAAGCACCAGGCCAATGTTGCCTTTGTTGTTGATAGTGCTCGCCGCTGCGGTACCCGCCATGGAAGAAAGCGCGGGAGAAATAGGGGTCAGACCACCATTATAAGACTAAGAAAAAACAGCCTTCGGACGACATACCACTCCTCGGATAACTCTCTTTTTAAAGGACTGAACAATAGTCACAAAAACTCCATAAATGCAAAACGTGGTCTGACCCCTATTTCTGTTGAGATTTTGCTCCTGTTAAGGGGCGAAAAATCATGCTCAAAAAGGGCGTATTGAGCAGCTAGACCGTAGGTCGTCAGGGTGGGTGCAAAAGGGATGCAACTTGACTGCAGAAAGGAGGCAAGTAGGATGCAAAAAGAGTGCAATCAGGGTGCAAAAACACCGGCGCAAGGCCGGTGCCATATCAACTCAGACCCCTTAAAATTTATAATGGAACTCACCTGTCTTTTTCATCTGTCAGCTTTTGTTAAATTAGAGTAACAACCAAACTTGGGAAGTTTTTCATAATTTCGAGACGGCTCGAAACTTGATCTGGCCTCTTCAACCTCATGAGGATTAAATTTTTCTCGCCTAATAACAAGGCCGCCTTCCTCATTGAAAATATAGGACTCCCCACCTATGACCTCGTCTCCATCCCCTTCAAACTCACGATGAGTCGCCATAGTCAAAAATAAGTTATCCGAATCTGTTACTTGAAATTGGTAGGTCAGGTACTCACGACATTTTTTATCTAAAAAACCGACACCAACCATTCCTTTATCTATGGAGAACTCAACAAAGCAAGATGGCGCAGAGTCCGAGCCAATGAGAGCCGTATATGACTCACCCGAGAGATGCCTAGAATGTGCCAGAGATTCATCCATAGGCTCTATCGCAAACTTCTTCATCCGAAACCAAGTCTTACAATAATAAATAGGCAGCTCCATCAATACACCTTCCCATTAGTATCTCTAATTAAAACCCCTGCTTTATTGGCAGAGTCCAAGATGGCTTTTGGAATCACGCCATTCTGTGGAGGAGCCTCCAGAATAACAGTACCTTGCAATTTTTGACCACCCAAAGACCCACTAGATGGAACTTTCGCAATGGTCGCACCAGAAGGGTATTTCGTAATGGCCTCACTTATGTAGCTCTTTGCTGTCGCCTCTGAAACCTCAGAAAGCTGTGTCAATTTACGAGAGACGATTTCGCCTTTTATGGGATTATACGAATCAACACGATAATAGCCATTCCCGTCAGGTCGCTGAATATAAACTTCGTTATTCGGGTAGTTTTTAGACTGTACCTTATTAAACTCATTACCCGCATCAAGCCGTTGCAACCATTCAGGTTTAGACGATGGAGCTACAACATCATCTACCTTTTCTGCAGCACCGCCAGTTGCTTTTGCACCAAGAAAAATTTATGAAATTAAGTGTTACCTAAATAAACGACCCCGTCCGAGAACTCCATAAGCCAAGGCTCAGTTGATGACGAACAAAATGCATTCAAGACGCGGCCGTCAGATAATTTAAAAAATGGATCAATTGGCTGAGCATCAATAAGCCAACCTACCTCAACAATGGATAAGCCTAAAAGCTCAGAAACATGGTCAAGGGCATCGTCATCCCAACAAGCGAACAGCAGCTCCCCCCCCTTAGACACACGCCACGCACTCTCAGTCCGAAAGCTCCAACCCGCCGAAAAAAGCATCAAAGTATCGCCATCCCAAAATACTCTTTCAATTTTCATAGGCAACAAAAGAGCCACAGCCTGCAAGAGTGTATTCATCATTTAGTCCACCTGTTCAATATGCGTACGCTCTCTAATCCACTGCTTCCGTTCAGCCTTCGATAAACCTTGCGGGGGCTGCGGCGGTTTTCCAGTAGTCGGATCAACAGGTCCGCCATTAGCGTTCTCGAATGATGCGCGCTGGGGACTTCGACCATCCGCCTGCATCACCCGAACTCGCGAACCATCAGGCAAGATGTATTGAGTTCCGACCACGTTTCCGCTGGTCGGAGAAACTACTGGTTTTGTTGGGTACCCTGCTGCTTCAAAATCAGCAATCATCTTAGACTGACTTTTAGGAAGATTCACTCCAGAGATGTGACTAATGGACCCCACATTTGCTTTTGCACCCTGCGGTACATCAGGACCCGCAGCTTCACCCTGACTACCCTTCCCTTTCCCTGCTCCAGAGCGCGAGGGTAATGTTACTCCAACTCCAGCCTTGATAGCCTCCGCCCCGAGCTTAACCAACACCCCACCGCCAGCAGAGCTGATATCTGCAGCAATTTTGCTGGAAGCGTCTAGGTTGCTCCCTATCACAAAACCTACAGCAGAAGCAGCACCACCCTGCCCCTGGGACCTAAGCTTACCTACCAGATCGACGAGTTTCTGATCATCGTTCGCCAACGAGATAGCAATACCCCTGCAGCGTTGCGGATCGCGCGCGCAGAGCGCATCCAATTCGTCATTTCTCTGCTGATCAAGGGCCGCATACCGCTCCCTAACCGCCCTTTTCTCTTGTTCCGTACTTTTGCTGTCAACCTCCCGAAGCATCTCCTCGACTTCTTTGTGGTAAAGGTAGTTAAACGTCGTCGCCTTCTGAGCAATCTGAGAGCCTTTCTCTAAATCACCATCAACCGCCGCCGCTGCTAACAACCCAGTCAGTTGTGAAAGCATCAAAGTGATGTCTTTATTGCCTTGGGCGGCCCAAGTTAATTGATTGATGAGCGCTTCATTCAACCCAGCCGCCGCAGCCCCGGTTTTGAAATCACTGCCGGTCGCTTCCGCCAGCAATCCGCCCATCAATGCATGAGCAATGATCTTTTGAGGACTTCCATTCGGGAAGGTGACGTAGTCACCCACCCAATTAAAACCGGTAGCCATCGCAACGTTGCCAGCCTCTCCCAGCAAGGCAGCATTGAAATTGTCGCCGAAACTTCCGCCCTGGATGACCGTAGAAATCCCGCTAGAGATTACCGCCCGACCTCCAGTGCGCAGGGCGATATCACCCGCTGACGTCCAGGTGAAAATATCTTTGGAGGAGTTAGTAACCGCCAAGGTTGAGCCCGCACTCGGGTTAACACCTTGGACGGTGCTAGTACTTGCACCTGCTTTGTCGGCACCAGCGAACCAATTAGTGTCGGCATACTCCAGAGCACCCGCCGTAAAACCAGCAACCGCCGCGCTTTTAAGACTGTCGGTACTAACGGTTTCCTTCAAAGCCCTGCCGAGGTTGCCTTTGTTGTTAATGGTGCTGGTAACACCCGTAGTAGAGAAGCTCGTAGCGACCGCCAGTTGCCAGCCACCTAGACCAAAACCAGCCGGGCCCATGATCGCCGCCATCATGATCGCAATCGCAATCTTGGCACCGGCACCCAGCCCCGAGTTGTCGTACTTGAAGCTCTCGTGAATCTCCTTCACCTGGCGCCAATCAATGTCGCCATGTGCCTCAGCTTGCTTCAGCCAAGCCAGATTGGGATCAGCCTTTACCATCGCATCAACGGTCTGGCTTACGGTCTGCTGATCAACCTGTTTGACATCGATGCGAATGCCTTCGGCGGCCTTGATAACAAGCTGCCCTTGAGCAACCAGCTCGCTCTGACGCAGGGTTTCATCGGTATTGCCTTTACCTTTGGCGCTGAACCAGGAGAGGTCGCTTTTACTCTTGGTGTGGCTCTCATCGTGCAGGTCCTTGACTCCTTCAAAGACGATCGCACCGCTGCTATCGAGAATGATGTCCTTGCCGCTGTTGAGCTTGGCGACTTGGTACAACTGGTCGCCACCACTTTTCAGAGTGAGGTTTCCGCCCGCCTTGATCTCGGTGCCTACTTGAGTCGTGCGGGTTACTTCGTCCATCTGCGCCTTTTTAGCGCCCCAGCTTCCCTTCTCCTTCATGTCATACAAGGTATGCGTACTGTTCTCAGCCGCCAGCAGATTCATCTGCTCCCCGCTGTACAAATACGCTTCATTCCCCGCACTGATCTTGCTCGCCACCAGCGTCGTATCACGCCCGGCCTGACTTCTGAAATCCCCACCCGCGGTCAACACACTGGCCACTTGGGTGGTCTGCTCATCCGTCGTCTTGATGCGTTTTTTGCCGTGTTTTTCCTTACCTTCAACACTGTGCACATCGCTGACCGACACCACGTTGAAATCGCGCCCGACGTCGACATTGATGTCTTTGCCAGCGGTGGCCGTGCTACCGATGATGTTTACATCCTGCCCAGCCTTCATATTCAGATTGCCCCCCGCCGTAACGCTGGCGGCGAGGTTTTTGACGTCGGTGGTGATGCTGGATTTGTGCCCGCCGTCGCTGAATTCGTGCTTCACGCGGGTATCGCTGACGGGCAGCAGGCTGAGGTCGCGGCCAGCGGTGAGGGTGACGTCGTTGCCGCCTGCAAGCGCACCGCGATTGATGAGGTCACGACCGGCCTCCATCACCAGGTTGTCGCGGGCGCTGATGGTGCTAGTGCCGTTGTCGGTGAGGGTACGCATGCCCGCGCCATCGCGCACTTGAATCGCGGTGGTGTCGTTGGTGATGTCGCCTTTGAGGGCGGCGAGGTTGACTTGGGGACCGCGAATTTCACCGGCCATGGCGTTGCGGATGCTGTCCTGGGCCAGCAAGGTCAGGTTGTTGCCCGCTTCGATCAGGCCGCCGTTGTAGAGACTGCCGCCGGCGGCGGCGGAGAGGTTGTTGCTGGCGCGCAGGGTGCCGACGTTGAGCAGGTCGCCGCCAGTGACCAGGTTGAGGTCGCGGCCCTGGATCAGGCTGCTGCCGCGTACATTGCGTGACTCGGCCTGGGCCAGGTAGAGCACCGGCACGAGGACGCTCTGGCCGTCGATCACGCGATTTTCCATCCACACGATGTCGTGGGTCAGTGCGCCGACTTGCTGGCTAGTGAGGGACACGCCGAGGCTCAGGCGCAGGGCGTCTTTGCTGGCCAGCGCGTTGTCCATCAGGTAGCGGAATTGGTCCGCGTCGCTGCTCAAGGCACTGGTGAGGAAGCGTTGGCCGGTTTGCGCGAGCACGGCGTCGCGGATCAGGCGGGTTTCGTATTGGCCATCCCCGAGACGGCGCCAGGCGGTGTCGGCGCTGAAGCCGAGTTTGTCGAGCATATAGTCGGAGCTGAAGAAGCCCGAGAGGCTGGCAAACTGGGGGTTGGTTTCGATCAGGTAGTGGCTGGTAGGGTCGGCGTTTTTGACGAACAGGCCGTACTCGCCCTTGGGCAGTTTGAAATACGGCGAGGTGGTCGGGTCGACTGGGGTGAACGCCGAGCCAGGGGCACTGGCCTGCTGGCTGAGGCTGATGTTAATGCCGCCGACGGGGATGCCAGTCTGGTCGTTGTCGAGGGTGCCGGTCAGTTGCGCTTTCTGGTTTTCCAGCAGCGTGCCGTTTTGCACGGTGTTGACGACTTTGGACAGGTCGACGGTGCCACCGGCTTGCAGGGTGGCGTTGTAGACAAGCGCATCTTTTACGGTCCAGGTAGTGACGTTACTTGCCTCGGCAAAACGCCAGTCACTGGAGCGCGCCTTGAGCGCTTCAAACGTCGCCAGGTCGAAGTGACCGGCAGCAACGGCGGCGCTGAACGCGGGGACTTCGACGTACTCAACGTGGTCCCAGTAATGTTTGTCAATTCTTCGCGGAGTGCCGATAACGATGCTGTTCTGCCCAGTGCGGGTGCCCGCGCCTTGGTTGAGCAGGTTATTCGCGACGATGCCGAGGTTGCCGTTGGCGGCCAGCAGGCTGTAACGGTTCTGGACGTTGTCGCCCTGGATCAGCATGTCTTTGCCGGCGACCAGGCGCGCGGGCGCCGAGTCCTTGAGCGCGGATTCGAGGAAGGTCTGGTTGATGCGTATCTCGCCGCGCTTGTACGAGTAGTCCCCGTCGCAGTGCTGGCCGCATTGCCAGTACACACTCCCGGTGGTCACGGTCCGCCCCAGCTCGAACACGGCCTTGGCGTTTTCTACCAATGCGGCGTTGATGCCGATGTTGCCCTCGGCTTCAACCGTGCCCGACAGGTTGCTGAACACTGCCGCCTGACCACCATCACGCGCGGCAAACGTCAGGTTGCCCTGGGTGTAAACGTCGCCATAAACGTTGCTGAAGCCGTTGCCGCGCAAGGTCAGGTCGGCACCGCTGAATAGCAGCGAATCCGCTCCATTGGTGATGCCGTTGACGGCGCTGAGGTTCACTGCACCCTGTGCACCGAGGGTGCCACGGTTGTTGATTTGCAGCGCGGCGATATCCAGTTGCTGACGTGCGGTGAGGTAGCCGAGGTTGTCGAGGGTGCCGCGCAGGTTCAGTTGGGTGGTGTTGCCCGCCAGGCGCCCACCGTTCTGGCTGAGGCTATTGGCCTGCACGCTGAGTTTTTGCAGGGCCGACACGCGGCCGCTGTTGGTCATGTCGCCGCTGAGGGTGATGCTCAGGTCGCCGTCGCTGAGCAGTTCGCCGCCGTTGTCGAGGCTGGCCACGTCAAGCACCAGGCCTTTTGCGCTGGCCATGCGGTCGCCGGCTTTGAGGGTCAGGTTCTGGGTGCTTGTGTAAGTGAGGCGTTCATTGAGTTGCACACGCCCGAGGCCATCGACAGTACCGAAGGACCAGTCGGCGGTGCCCAGGCCATTGATGTCGCCTTGGCTGCCGCTGAGGCTGGCGGTTTTGACGCGGAACAGGCCGCTGCCGGCGTGCTGCAATTGACCGGCTTGGTTGTTCAAGTGCCCGGCGTCGAGGCTGAAGGCCTGGCTACCAAACTCAAGAATGCCCTTTTGGTTGCTCACCTGCCCGCTGAAGTCGAGGCTGCTGCTGGTGCCAGCCAGGCTGCGTACTTGCCCGCCTGCGCTGTTGTCGAGATTGCCGCCGCCGAGGGTCAGACCCTGGCTGGCTTCGATCAGGCCGCCACGGTTGGTGAGCGTGTCGCGAGCCGTCAGGTCCAGTCGGTTGCCGCTGATCTGGCCATTGGCGCTGTTATCAAGGGTGGCACCGTCGAAGGTTAACAATTCTTTGCCGAACAGTTTGCCGCCACGGTTGGTCAGGGCTTTAACAGTCAGCTTCAGGTTGCCGAGTTGGCTGGCCAGTGTGCCGTTGCTGTTGTCGAGCGTGTCGGCTGTCACTGTCACGGTGTTGGCGACGAGCAGGCCGCTCTGGTTATTGACGCGGCCCGCGTTGACCGTCAAGTCGCTAGCAATGATCTTGCCTTCGCTGTTGTTCAGCGCGGCACTGCTCAGCACCAGGCTGCCACCGGCCATTTCGATACGGCCCTGACGGTTGTCCAGGGACGCGCTGTCGAGGGTCGCCGCCTGGCCTTCACCGAAGCGGAGCAAACCGCCCAGGTTGACGATGGCCGGCGCATTGATCGCCAGGCTTTTTACGCCATACACCCGTGCCACTTCGCCCTGGTTGACCAACTTGGCCGCATCGATGCTGACGGTTTTACCCTGAATGACGCCGTCCTGATTGGTCAGCGTTTGCGCGGCAGTGATCGCTAATGTGCGGCTGGCCAGCAGGTTGCCGGTGGTGTTGACAGTTTGCGCGTTGACCACCAGGTCGCCGGTGGCATTGCGGCTGTTGTCGGGGGCGACGCCAGCTTCGATGATGCCGGGGTTGGTCACTGTCGTCGCATTGATTTCGATACGCTGACCGGCCGCCACACTCTTCTGGTTGACCAACGCCTGGGCGCTGGTCACTTGCACATTGCCGGTGGCGTAGACCCTATCGGTAAGGTCGATATTCTGCGCGTTGACCGTGACGTTACCGGTGGCCGCTGCCTGCGCCATGCTCAAATGGCCATTGGCATCAAGCTGAATATCCCCACCACTGGCCGCCAACGTACCGTCGAGCTTCACACCCACGCCGGCTTCGGTGCCGACCAGTTTGATAGCGCCGGCGTACATGCCGCCCAAGGCGCTGGAGTCGATTGCCAGCTCAGGCTTGGCACTGCCGTCATCGGCGCGTGCGGTGGCGTTCAACGTTTGTGCATCCACGTCATTGCGACCGGCAATCACGGTGAGTTGGCGCGCGTTGATCTGCGCGTTGATCTTGGCCGAGCGGGTGATGATTTCGAAGCGGTCGACGTTGCTCGCGTTCAGGCCCTGGCCGTCAATGGTCACCGCGCCGCCGTCGACCTGGTAGCTTTTCAGTTGACCGGTCGGATCGATGACGGGTTTGCCGGTGGTCAGGGTGGCGTTGGGGGTGTTGATGAAGCCGCAGCCGTTGCAACTGATGCCGTAGGGGTTGGCGACGATGACCTTGGCCGACTGCCCCGCTACTTCGGTGTAGCCACGCAACTGGCTGGGGTTGCCGCCGTTGACTTCGTTGAGGATGACGCTGGCCGCGCCGCCCTTGAGGTTGGGGTTGCCGACGATGTAGCCGCCCAGCTGGGTGTTGGTCACCGCGCCGCTGGCGTTGTTGAGGATCACGCCGTTGGGGCCGACGTTGTAGTCCTTGAACTGGTTGTGCGACAGGCCACTGCCGTTCGGTGTGGCGATGTTCACCACCGGCACGCCATTGCCCGCGGCGCCGACGGTGGTGCCGGGCGCGCTGACCACGATGCCCTCGGCCTGGGCCAGCAGCGGCTGCCAGAACAGCGCGTTGGCGAGGATCAAGGCCAGCCCGCGCTTGGGCAGGCCGAAGAACGCGTCGCGCGGCTTCAGGGCGGCAGAAGGTTGGCGGGCCAGGAAGGCAAATTGGCGAACATCCATTTTCAAATTCTCGATGTAACGGGGCGTTGAATTACAGGAAGAAATCCATGCGGAAGTAGATCGGCGCTTCGCGCTCGCTCATCACTGCCGGGCGTTCCAAAGAATGGGCAAACGTCACGCTGGTGCTGACATGTTTGCCCCGGGCGAACAGCTCCAGGGAGTTGCTCGAGACCCGACCGTGTACGTCGTCGTTGTAGCGACCGTGGCTGATCACTCCTTGGTCGTAGCCGACGCTGGCGCCGTATTCGGCAAAGGCCGGGCGCAGCCAATCGAGCGTCACCGGGCGCGCCCAGCGCACGTCGTTGCGCCAGTAGCCGCCGCTGTCGCCGCTCAGTTGCTGGTCTTTGAAGCCGCGCACCGAGGCCGAGCCGCCGAGGCTGATGCGCTGTGGACTGAACAGGATGTCTTCACTGCGTTGGCCGGTGGCCAGGCTGGAAAAACTGAACGACTCGCCCCACAGCGTGAACGGCTGCAGGAAGCTGGCGGTGGCGGTGTATTTGCGATAGCGCGCGTTGGGCTGCCGATTGCCAGCGTCATCACGCTCGTCCTGGGCCTGGGCATCGAGCAAGCCGATGCCGTTCTGCATGCCCAGGTCAACGTTGACGAACCCGCTGCCGATGCGACGCCCGTGGTTGAAGCCCAGTTGCAATTCGCTGAGGCGGTTGCTGCTCGAGGCGGTACGGGTATCGAGGATGTAGTTGTTGGTGCGCAGGTGCGCCACGCCGACGTTCAGCGATGTCTTGCTCACATCGTCACGATGGACCACCCGCTCGGCGCGCAACTGGTGATTCTGGTTGTCGCCGTTCTGCTTGAATTTGTAGTCGTTGGTCACGCCAAAGGTGCGGTAGTCGCTCTCGTTGTAGGTGTAACTGAAGTTCCACCAGCCCCACGGCACGTTGTAGTAGAGCATGCTGTTTTTCGAGGTTTTCTGGTGGTCGCTGACAGCATCGTGGCCGCCACGCAGCACCAGTTGGTCGGCCAGGCCGAGCGGGCTGTCCCACTCCAGGCCGGCGCCCCATTGCTGTTCGCCGGTGCTTTTCTGCCCATCGTTGTTGCGCGACAGGCTGGCGCGCCAGGGCTTTTGCGGGGTGTTCTTGACCACGACGTCACTGCCGCCTACCTGGGTGCCGGGGGTCAGTTCCATTTGCGCCTGCTTGGAGGGCAGGCGGTTGAGCTGGTCCACCAATTGCTCGACTTCGCGCAGGTTGAGCGCCTCGCCGACCTTGCCGGGAAAGGCCATGGCCAGCTCGCGATCAGTCACGCTGCTGCCTTGGGCGCCTTTGAGTCCTTCGAGTTTGCCTTCAACCACCAGCACCTGGAGGTGGCCGCTGGAAAGGTCTTGTTGCGGCAAGTAGGCGCGGCTGGTGACCCGGCCTTTGTCGATGTAGTAATCGGTGATGACCTTGAGCAGTTCATTGAGCTGCGACACGCCCAGGCACTGGCCGACATAGGGTTTGAGCAGGCGCTCGCGGTCGGTGGCGGGCAGGCTGTCGGCGCCTTTGAGCGTGATGTCCCGGATCGGGAAGCAACGGCTGTCGGCGGGCGTGGCCGGGGCCTGGGGCTTGGCTTCTTTGCCGGGCAGGTCCTTGAGCTCGTCGAGGCGCCGGCGCTGCTCGTCGAGCAGGCGGTTCTGGCGGTCGCGGATCAGGTCCTGATCGCCCGGCGTGGGGGCGGCCGTGGCGCTGTTCAGGCTTAACCAGGCGAGCAGCAAAGTACACAGAAGATACCGAGTCCGTGGCAATAACAAAGACATGTTCGATCCGTCGAAAATCAAGGCGCGGCAAACTAACATCGAACTTCGGCTGACCCAAGGAACTGGATTAGTTGCACGCAAGTTCTAGATAGTTCTGCAACACACTGATTTATAACCATAAAAATAATCAAAACAGATAAGCAAGCGCTCACCGGAAGTATTATTCCGACAAACGGCAACTATTTTGATGTTGATTCAGCGAATAACTTATTAATTGCCACTACTTGGCCATCAAGTTATTGCCGAGTTAGGTTAGTACCGGGAAAGACGGAAAAGTTCGCAGGAGTTTTGTGAACCAGGGCTCATTTATCGAGATTGCAGGGCAAACCGATTGGCGACGAGCGGCAAACCTGATGCTGCAGAACCGCTGGAGGCGCTGTAGAGCCTCGCCGGGGCTCCACAGCGACCACAAAGAGCGGCGTGGTTTGGCCTTCAGCCGATGTCCTTGCCTTTTTCCTGGCCGGGCACCAGGGTCAGCGGCGGGCGTTCCACGTCGCGGGAGACATGCGACTTCACGTCCTCGACGCCGCCATGCTCGTCGTTGTGGATGACCAGCACACCCGGCCTGCGCAGTTGCTCCAGGGCCCCCTCGTCCAGCTTGAAGCTCTCACTGAGGTTCTTATCACTGAGCGCATTGGCCTCGGCGCGGCGCTGGGCGAACTTGCGTCCCTTGCGTTGCTGGTAACGCGCCCAACTGATCAGGATCACAGCGTTGAACAGGGCGATCCACAGGTAGATCTGCAGGGTGTTGAGCGCCGCGAAAATCGGCGCTTCCAGGCGCGGGCCACCATGGCTGTCCAGCATCGACGTAATGCCGCGCACCAACAACCAAATCAGCCCGGCCCAGGCCAGCAGGGTCAACACCACATCGATAACCCACATCACCGGGTTTTGACGAGTTCTCACCAGTTTCATGATCTCGCGTCCTTATTGACAGGTTTGATACCGCGATCCGGGCTGACCCAGCGCGCACGCTTCTGATGCTGCTTGAACAACACCTTGGGAAAACTGACCAATGTGGTGAACAAGCTGACCAGCCAGAACACCATCGGGTACCACACGGTCCAGAACAGGGTTTTCCACAGGTCTTTTTCGTAGCGCCGGTCGATCAGGATGCTCACGGCAAACTGCACCAGGCACACCATCGCCAGCACCAGCCCGGTAAAGGCGGGAGGCACCAGGGAGTCCACCGCGATCGCCGGGGGCAGCACGATGAACTTACCCACGGCCCAGAAGATCACCGACAACAGGAAGGTGAAGGCCCAGCCGGTGGACAGGCAGTATTCGAACAGCAGCGGCCACAGGTAACGATGCCGCCATTGCCAGATGCCACGGATGTTCTTGAACAGCACTTCGGCGCCACCCTGGGCCCAGCGCAGGCGCTGTTTCCACAGGCCGCCGACGGTTTCGGGCATGAGAATCCAGCACAGGCCGCGCGGCTCGTAGAAGATGCTCCAGTGATCGAGTTGCAGCTTCCAACTGATATCGATGTCTTCGGTGATCATGTCGGTGCTCCAGTAGTCGACGCGGTCGAGCGCCTTTTTACGGAACGCCACCACCACACCGGAGACCGTGAAGATCCGTCCGAACACACGCTGGGTGCGCTTGATCAAGCCGATGATCGAGGAGAACTCGCCGACCTGCACGCGGCCGATCAAGGTCGAGCGCGTGCGGATGCGCGGGTTGCCGGTGACGGCGCCCAGGCGCGGGTTGTCGAGCATCGGCGCCACCAGGTAGGCCGCCGCGTTTTTGTCGAGCAGCGCATCGCCGTCGATGCACACCAGGTACTCGCTGCGCGCCGCCACGGCGCCCATGCGCAAGGCCACGGCCTTGCCCTGGTTCTGCGCCAGGTGCAGCACCCGCAGGCGCGGATGCTCCAAGGCCAAGGCATCGAGCACCGCTGCCGTGTTGTCCTTGGAGCCATCGTTGACGGCGATCACTTCAATGTTCGGGTACACCTGGCCCAGCGCCGCATGAATGGTCTCGGCGGCGTTATCGCCTTCGTTGTAGCAAGGGATGATGATCGAGATCAGCGGGTTGCCGGCCAGGGTCGGCGCCGGCGTGTCTTCTTCCCACGGCCAGTGGCGCTCCCAGTGCAGCCAGAAGTACAGGCCGCCGGCGATCCACAGCGCCGACATGAACAGCGGGTAGAAGAACACGAAGTCCATCAGGAATTGCCCGGTGATCAGGAAGATCAAGCCCAGGGGCACGCCCAATACCAACGCCAGTACGAATAAAGCCAGGATTCTATCGAACATGGTCAAGGGTTCCATTGGTTGGAAAGGGCCGGACGCACGGTTTTCAAGTCCGGGGAATTTTCCAGGAAGTTGTCCGGGTAGTAGCCAAAACTCGTGACCCCCTGGCGTTTGAGCACGCCCATCCATTCGGCCAATTGCGCACCGTTCAGGTCCGGCGCGGCCTTGGTGCGCCAGTCTTTGGCTTGCAGTTCGAATACGGTACGTTCCAGCGCACCAGGGCGCGCCTTGACCGTGGCGACCAGTTTTTCCAACCAGGCGTTGGAATTCTTGAGTGTCTCGCCTTCCATCAGCGGCATGGCCATCGGCGCAGTCCAGTCATAGGTCTGGAGGAAGTCGTCGAGGTTCTGCGCGAACCACGCTTCGCTCTGCGGGTTGAGCATCGGCTCGGCGAAGATATTGCGCGCGGTCTGCACCTGCGGACCACCGATGGCGCGGACCTTGGCGGTCAGCTCCTGGGTGAAGTCGATCAGGTAACGACTCTTGAAGCGCGTCCAACGCTGCATCACCGCCGGGTCGGCGCGCAGGGCCGCGATGCTGGCGGGCAGGCCGTTGGCGGCATAGACCTTGAGCGCGGCGGGGCTGGCGTCTTCGAAGTCGGACAGCAGCGCATCGTCGTGGTACAGCACGCCGTCGATGGCATTGTTGCGGGCCAGGTCCTCATAGATCTCGCCAATGATCTTGCGCACCTGCGGGTCGAACGGCGACAGGCGCTGGTATTGATCCGGGTCGAGGCCGACCTTGCCGGTCTCCGGGTCCCAGCGGGTCACGCGCGGCAGCTTGGGGTCGAGGGCGAAACTGAGCACCGGCATCCAGGCATACACGCTGGCATGGGCACGGGTGTGCAACTGCCAGGCGACACGGTTGAACAGGTCGGCACGCACCGGCAAGTGGCGGTTGGGGAAGTACAGTTGATGCACCAGGCCATCACCCTTGGGGTCGGCGAAGGCTTGCAGGAACACGGTGCCCGCGCCCATGTCCACCACGCGCTGCACCAGTTGGTCGAGGTTGCGCGCTTGTTGGGCCGGGTCCGGGTCGTAGACGTTGTCCAGGTCCACATGCAGCACCCGCAGCGGTGCCTGGGTTTGCACCGCGACGATGCTGTTGGCGAAATGTTCGCCGTCCGGGTCGGACGCCACCAGGAAGCGCGGGCTGTTCATCAGGTTGGACGAGCTGTCGAGGCCGTCTTCCAGGGTCAGGGCCATCTCATAGCCCTGCTCGCCGACGATCGCCAGCGAGGTGCCCTTGGCTGCGCCGTAGGGCCATACCCACACCCGCGGTGCCTTGCCGGTGACGCTGCGGATCTTGTTGGAGATCGCCACGACATCCGCGCGCATCCGCGCCTCGAACTGCGCCTGGGTTTCATAGCGGCCGGTGGCCGGATCGAAGCGCAGGGAGGTCGCCGCCGGCTCCAGGTTGCCCTGGGGGTTGGCCAATATCCCTTTGTGACTGGCATCGGTGTGCGCGGCGATTTCCACCAGACCCGAGCGGGACACTTCGCGGATCTGCGCCCAGGTCAGGAACTCACCCCGCGGGCGCGGTGAGCCGGCGAAGTCCACCGGTTGGTTCATCGGCGTGTCGATCCAGGTGCCAACCGGCGCGAGCAGGGCCGGCCAGTGATAGGCCCGCAGTATCGGCATCACGCGGGTATAGAAGCTCGAATAGCCATCATCGAAGCTGAGCATCACGGCTTTCGGCGGCAGCGCTGGACCGCCACGGCGGGCCGCGAGGATCTGGTCGACACTGACCGCCTGGTAACCGTTCTCCCGCAGCCAGGCCAACTGCTCGATCAAACGTTCGGTACGCACCGCCACCACCGCCTGGTCGGGGTCGCGATCCTCGACGTCGTGATAGGCAATGCCCAGGAAATGGTTTTTCGGCCACGGCACTTCGTTGGCCGGGGTCGGCCGCTCGGCGGGTGGAGTGAAAGGGGCGGGCTGCTGGGCGCAGGCACTGGCCAGCAATACACCCAGGACCAGCAAGCAACGGCTGAGGACAGTCATGGTCAGGCTCTTCTAGAAACGGTAAGTGAGGTCGACGAGCAGGCGCAGATCGCGTTCGCGATCACCGTCATAGGGTCGACTGATCAGGCTCAGGTTGGCGCCGGCTTCGAGAACGTCGTTCCAGCGAAAGCGTTGGCCGTAACCGATCAAGCCGACACCGCCGGTGGAATAATCCCTCTGGCTATACGTACCCGCTCCGACTTGGAACTGCTGACTCCACTGGGTCTCGTAGCGGTGATAGAGCACATGGTTGACGGTGACGGTGGGCAACACGCTGAAGTCCGACTTCGGGTTGAAGTACACCGTGTCGGCCTTGCTGTTGTGGCTGGCGCTGACTTCCAGGCCCAGGTCCACTTGCACGCCCGGCGAGCTGTAGATGCCCTCGCGGCCAGTGAGCAAGGTTTCGATGCGGTCGTTGCCGTCGCTGAAGTGGGACGGGCTGAGGGACAGCTTCCACTCACGGCTTTCATTGGCGCGCCAGCGGATGAAGCCGCTGCCGCCGTTGGCCGTGATGTCGGCATTCAGCGCACGCAACGGTGTGGTGGCCGAGAGGTAATCGAGGCTGCCGCCGTATTGCCAGTTATCGTTGATGTCGCGGGCGATCGACACGCGCGCGCCTTGTTTGGAGCCAAAGCCGTAGGAGTGGTTGGACACCTCGGCTTCCAGGGTCATGTCGCGGGTCCGCCGCTCCACGCCAACGCGCTGCCAACGGTGCTGGCCGGTGCCTTCGGAAAAGTCGGCGGTGGCGTAGCCAGCGCCGGCGAACAGGCGCCAGTCTTCATCGATGGGCGGCGTGTAGATCACGCTTTCAATGCCCCAGTCACGGCTGCCGGTGACCGCGCCCACGTCGCCGTTATTACCGCCGCCATAGCTTTTGCCGGTGTAGGCCTCGACGCGCACTTCGGCCATGTCGTGGACGTTGCGCAGGCGCTGGAGACGCTGCACCTGGCGGCTGTCGGGGTTGCGGGCGATGACGTCATCGGCGAGCACGTCGAGTTGGCGCCACTCCTGCAGATCCATGGCGGTGTAGGCCTGGGACACTTCCAGGCTGATGTCGCGCGGCACCTGGGCTTCGGTTTCCTTGAGGGTCGCTTCGGCGCGCCGTGGCAGGTCGCGGGCGCGGTACATGTCCGCCTGGGCCAGGCGCAGGCCGACGTTGCCCGGAGCCCGTGCCACCAGGGCTTCCAGGCCGGCTTCGCTGCCCGGCAGATCGCCCCCGTACACGCCGGACTGCGCCGACAGTTGCTGGGCATCCATCCATGCATCGTTGGGGTTGCCGATGGGCAGGCCTTTGAGTTCGACCCGCGGTTTCTGGTTGTCGGCGAGGGTAGTGGCGACCTTGCGGGCTTCGACACCTTTGTCGCTTTCCTGCAGGGCGTAGAACAAGGCCGTGCTGTCTTCGACCCGGTCATCGGGCTCGGCGTCGGTGGCGCTCAGTGCCTGGCGATACAGCGGCTCGGCCTTTTCCGGCTGGCGCTGGTCGAGGTAGGACGCCGCCACCCAGCGCACTGCGTAGGTCGGCAATTGCACGCCTTCGGCCGTGAGGGTTTCGTACTCGCGAATCACCTCGGCGGTGCGCGCCCGGGCCTTGAGTGCGCCCAGGCGGTCGATGCGCCAGCGCACCACGTCGTCATGGGCGCTGGCATCGGGGGTCCAGCGGGTGAGCAATTTGTCGTAGTCCTGCAGGGCGCGGTCGGCGATCACGTAGCGTTCTTTCTCGGTGCGCGTGGCGAACTCGGCCATGCGTACCCGTTCGGCGGCCAGGTCGCCTTCGAGGCGGCGCTGGGTGACTGGGTCGAGCAGGCCCGGGCGCTGGGTCGCCAGACGCAAGGCCGGCTCCGGCAGGCGGGCCTTTTGCAGGGCGACGATGTATTCACGGGCGACTTCAGGCTTGTCGCCGGCGCGGATAAACGCTTGGTCGAACTCGAACAGGGCGTCGTAATTCAAGCCGGCGCGGGTCAGCGCGTAGCCCAGGGCCATGCGCCGGTTGGGGTCGTCGGGCTTGGCCGCGACCATTGCGCGGGTGCGCTGCACGGCCTCGCTGGCTTGGCCGCCGTCGGCCTGGGTCAACGCCAGGCCGAGTTGCAGGTCGGTATTGTTCGGTTCACGCAGCAACGCCTGGTGATACACCGCCTCGGCCTTGGCCCACTGCTGTTGGTTGCGATAGGTGCGCGCCACCGTGGCGAGCGCCTGGGGCGTGAGGTTGCGATTCTGGCCCTGGGCCTCGTACACCTTCAGTACTTCGGCGTCCTGGCCGGCCCACCCGGCGATCACCAGATGGTCGCTGACCTGGCCCGCTGTCTGCCGTTCGGCAGGCAACTGGCGCAGTTGGGTCAGCGCGGGGGTGAAGTTGCCGTTGCGCGCCTGGATGATCAGGGCGTCATAGGCCGGGTCGGCCACGGCGAAGGTGGGCATCAGCAACTGACTGCACAAGGCGACCCCGATGAGCAGTCGCAACCGGCCTGATGCACTGAGTGGAGGGTTTGGCAACATATCGCGAGCTTCCTTACACACGGAAAGCTGTAACGATAGGTGGTCCTGAGCAATTTGCTGCAGGGTGCCGGCGTCTCGGGACCCGGCCTAGCTTTCCTGTGGGAACTATCCCTCAAGAAAATAGGAAAAAGTCCAATTCAGAACAATTGTTCAGAATTGCCCGACATCCTGAAAAAAATCAATGTGGCGGCGGACTTACCGAAGATAACGGGGCTTCAGCCAATCGCCATGGCGACTATTTGACCCGTTTCACCCGCAAACCCGCCCCCGCTTTTTTTATTTCTGACCGCAGCAGAATATTTTTACTGCGCGCCGCCCATCGCACCGACTTTGGACATGACGAAGGAGAGGAATTGCTCAACCGTCATCTTCTGGCCGTTGAACGTCACTTCGTTGTTGGCGTAGTGCAGCTTGGACACCACGTCGCTGCCGACCAGGGTCGCCAGTTGCGTACCGACGGCCATGCCGCTGATCATCTCGCTGGCCATCTGGGATTGCTGCTCGATGGCTTCAGGGTCGGTCACACCACCGAGCTGCGCTTGCAGGGCGGCAACGTCGGCGATCATCGGCTTGGACAGGCTCAGGTTGGCATCGAGCAATGCGATGATCTGCTTGCCCAGCTCCAGCGGTGGCAGTTCCATGCTGCTTGGCTTGGCCAGGTCCACGACCAGGCTGAATTTGCTTTCGCCACGGGTGGTTTTCAGCGACAGGTTTTCCACCGCCACTTGCGGCTTGGCGGCCAGCAGTTGGTTGACGTTGGTATCGGCCAGGGCCTGCTCGGCGTCGCTCAGTTGCAGCTCGGGTACCGGTTCACCGGCGGCAGCGGCGGCCTGCACGGGTGCCATCTTGTCCTGATAGAGCTTGGTCAGCACCAGCATCGACGGCACGTCGACGTTCTTCATGCTCAGGGCCATGGCGGCCGAACCCACGGGTTTGCCCTGGTAACCGATCTCGTCGATCTTGTAATCGACGCGCCCGGCCAGGTTGTTGTCCTTGGTGTCGCTGGTGTCTTTCTGCTCGAAGCCCTTGAGGGTCAGCACGGCCTTCTGCGGGCCCATGGTGAGCTTGGTGTCGGTCAGTTCCACGGTGTTCTGCCCGGTGTAGAAACCGAACGTGGATTTTTCCAGGTTGCTGGCCACTGTCAGCCCGGCCAGTTCGGCTTCGAACGGCGAGCCATTGGCGTCGACGACGGCGACCTTGAGGCTGTTCATGTAACCGTCGGCCTTGACCTTCTTGCCTTCGGCGCTGCTGTCGAAGTTCAGGTTGGCACCGGAGAAGCTCACCGACGACTTGTCGTCCTTGAACGCCAGGGGCAGCAATTCGACGTTGCCGTTGACCGAGAGGCTGTAGCCGATGTTGGCCACGCCCTTGAGCGGCGACACGTCTTTGGCGGCGGCAAACCACTTCTCGGTGGTGGCGTTCTTTTCCAACTCATAGTGACTGGTGGCCATGACCGGCAGCCACTTCAGCGTGACCAGGCGCGACAACGGCAGCGGGCCGTGTTCGATATGGTCGACGAACAGCAATTCAGGGTTCGGGTTGTCTTCGCCGAAGACCGCACCTTGTGCTTTCAGGCGGTAATGGGCGGTGCTGCTGAACACGCCACGCTCCAGGGACACCAGCTCAAGGGCCATCGTGCCGTCGACGCCGGCCATGGAGGTCTTCAGTTCCTTGTTGGCGTTCTGGATCGCGGTTTGCAGCACCGGTTCCAGTTGCTTACCGGTGTACCAGGCGCCGCCTGCACTGACGACGCCAACGGCGACAACAAAACCCAAAAGAACGACTGCTGGCTTATTCATGAGGTGACCTGATCAAATCCTGTGAGAAGTGGGCTGTCTTCCTTGAACCCCGAGTGAGGTTGGCTCAAGCCCGCCGAAAAACGGGGGGAAGATTAGCACTGGCGGCCGCGAACGGCCCAGACTTTCAGAGGGATCAGTTCCACGCAAGTTCAGGAATATTCCGTTTCGATCTCGTCCAACTGGTGGTCGAAACTCTTCAACCGGGCGGTCCAGGTGTACACCAACACCTCGAATTCACGGTGTATCACGGCATTACCGGGGGTATCGACCTTGGGGTCGCAGAAGTCCAGTTGGTAGCGTTCGCGGGCCATCTGCGTGGCCACATCGGACAATTCCCGCGCATTATTCAGCCAATGCCTACCGTCGGCGACCTGCCGATCCAGCAGCACGCATTGTTTTTTCAGGGTCTCGAGGCTTTTTTCCAGGGGCGTGCCGGTCAGGTCGCCCATGACTTCCTGGAAGGTGCGCCCGGGCTGCCAATAGCTGCCCCAGAAATAGCGGTCGAACACGGTTTCGACCCGGCGCAGGGCGACCTTGGTGTCCCAGATCGCGACGCGGGTCTTGCCTTGTTCGAGGAGTTTTTTCTTCACCTTTTGGTTTTGGTAGGACGCCCAGGCGACGACGCCGATGGACAAGGTGCCGATCACCAGGCAGGCGCTGTCGAGAAACACCATGGCCGTGTCGATTCGGTGAGCGAGCATGACGCCGTAGAAGTAGGCCGCCGATAACAACACCAGTGCGAAGCACACGCACCAGAAAGCGGGAGCATAAGGGTTTTTCATTATTGGAATCCCCATGAGCAAACGCGAGCTGTGTCAGGCGGGCCCTCTGCCGGTCAAAAAGCATGGCGGCCCGCTTGTCAAAGCATAGCTAGCTGCTCAGGGTTTGCCGGGCTGTGAGGCTTGCGTTCGTCCGCTTTCCCAGCCGCCGCCCAGGGCCAGGAACAGATCGATCTGGCTCATGGCAACCTGGGTGTTGGCCGCCGCCAGTTGCGCGCGCACATCGGTGTAGGTGCGCGTGGCTTGCAGGTCGGCGAGGAACGATGCGCGGCCGGCCTGGAAGAAGCGGTGGGTCTGGTCTGCGGCTTCCTTGGCCGATGCGTCGGCTTCGGCCAGGGCATCGCGGCGCTGTAACTGCGCGGTGTACTGCGCCAGGCCGGTCTGGGTTTCGCGGATGGCGTTGAGCACCACCCCGTCGAAGTGCGCGAGGGCGCCCTGGGTCGCCGCTTCGGCTTCGTGGATGCGCGCGCGGGCGCCGTTGGTCGGCACGGTCCAACTGATCATCGGGCCAAAGCCCCAGCGGTTGGTGGCCGGTGTGCCGAGATTTTCGAGCAACCCGACCGTGCTGACCGAGGCGCCGATGCTGATGTCCGGGTACAGCGCGCCCGTGGCCACGCCGATGCGCGCAGTGGCCGCGGCCAGTTGGCGTTCCGCCTGGCGCACATCGGGGCGACGCTTGAGCAGCGTCGCGCCATCGCCCACCGGCAGCAGTTGGGCGATGTGCGGGAGTTCGGCGCACGTACCGGTGCCCGCCGGCAGTTGCGCCACCGGCTTGGCCAGCAGCATCGACAGGCGAAACAGCCCGGCCTGGCGCGCAGCTTCGTAGCGCGGCATGTCGGCGCGCAAGGATTTGTACTGGGTCTGCGAGCGGGTGACCTGGGTTTCATCGCCGCGCCCGGCGTCGCGCAGGCGCTGGGTCAACGTCGTGCTCTGGGCTTGCAGGTCGAGGGATTCGTTGGCGATCGCCAGCTCTTCGTTGGCCGCGCAGACTTGCGTGTACGAACGCACCACATCGGCGACCAGGGTGATCCGCGCAATATCGGCCGCGGCCTGGGTTGCGTCGGCGCTGGCCTGGGCGCTTTCGATGCCGCGCTGCAAGGTGCCGAACAGATCGAATTGATACGAGGTGGTGATCCCCACGCTGCCGATGTTGCCCACCGGGACTTTTTCCGAGAGTAAAAACGCTTCGCCGGACTCTTGCAGGCGCTGGGCTTCGGCCTTGGCGCCGGCACTCCAGCCGCCGACGGATTCAGCCTCCTGCACCTGATAGCGCGCCCGCTGCAAGTTGGCGGCGGCGACGCGCAGGTCGGTGTTGGAAGCCATGGCCTGGCGCACCAGTTCATCCAGGCGCGGGTCGTTGTACAGCTTCCACCAGTCCGCCGGCACCGGCGCCGAGACCACGTTGGCGCCCTCGCCCGCCAGTTGCCCTTGCAGGTCGCCACGGTTCATGGCGGCCTTGTCCGGCAGTCGGTAATCCGGGCCGACCACCTGGCAGGCTGACAACAGCACACCCAGCGCCGCGGTTGCCAAAATCTGCTTCATGGCTGGGCTCCGTCCTTGGGCTTGTCGCCGATGATCGACACCGTCGCGGTGCGCCCGGCGATCATGCGAAAGTCCGCCGGCACCTCGTCAAACGCGATACGCACCGGAATCCGCTGGGCCAGGCGCACCCAACTGAACGCCGGGTTGACGTTGGGCAGCAGGTTGGCGCCGCTGCTGCGGTCACGGTCCTCGATACCGGCGACGATGCTCTGCACATGGCCGTGCAGGCGGGCGCCGTCGCCAATCACACGGATATCGACGCCCATGCCGACGTGGATGCCGTCGAGCTTGGTCTCTTCGAAGTAGCCGTCGATATGAAAGGAGTTGCTGTCCACCACCGACAGCACCGGGCGCCCGGCGGTGACGAACTCCTGCGTGCGCGGCGCACGGTCGTTGACGTAGCCGTCCACCGGGCTGCGGATCACCGAACGGTCGAGGTTGAGTTGCGCCGAGTCCACCGTCACTTGCGCTTCGGCCAGGGCCGACTGGGCACGGGCGACGCGGGACTGGCTTTCTTCCAGTTGCTCGCTCGGCACCAGGTTGCCCAGGCCACGGTTACGCTTGTACTCGCGCTGGGCCTGGGCCAGGGTTTCCTGGCGGTCGGCCACGGCGGCCTGGGCCTGGCGCAGGGCCAGCTTGAAGCGGTCCTGGTCGACGGCGAACAGCACCTGGCCTTTGCTCACCAGTTGGTTGTCGCGCACGTCGACGCGCTGGATCAGCCCGGACACGTCCGGGGCGATCTGCACGATATCGGCACGGATGTGGCCGTCACGGGTCCAGGGCGCAAACATGTAGTACATGACCATGCGCCATACGACGACGACCGCGAAGCTCACGATCAACAACGTCAGGACGACACGGCCGATGGTCAAAAAAGGTTTTTTCATGTCATCAGGTATCGACTGAGTGAGTCCACCGCGCCCAGCAACAGCGCGTAGAGCCCCACGTTGAACAATGCCCGGTGCCAGACCAGGCGATAAAAGTGCAGACGGGTCAACAACCCGTGCACCAGCAGAAACAACACGTAAGCAATGCCCATCAGCACCAGCAGCGTGGGCAGGAACACCCCGCTGATATCCAGATCACCGATCATAAAGGCGCTCCATCAGGCAGCGGCGCCTCGGTCTCGGTGCCGCCAATCAATTCCACGCCGGGCAACAGCGCCAGGCGCAGACCCGCCAGGGCATGCAACAGATGCAGGCGGGTGTCGTCTTCGTCTTGCAGGCCTTGGCCGTTGAGGGCGCGGCGCGTGCGGTCGAGGGTCATCAGCAGGCCGCTGGGCGAAGGCAAGCGTCGGCCCGCCTTGAGGCAGGCCTTGTAGTAAGCGCCGACGCCTTCCACCACTTGGCCGAGCAACACCCGCGGTACGCCGTAGATCCGTGGCGAGTAGGCCAGCAGGTCGAGCAGGTTCAGCGCCACGCGCAAATCGCGCAGGGCGACGCCGGTGTCATGGCCGATGATGGCCAGGCGCGGCAGGTGCTGCATCAAGCGGTCGAGCATTTGCGCGGCCAGGTGCCGTTGTTCGGCCAGGTTCGCCGGTTCGGTCAGGCCGACGATGTCGTGCCAGGTGAACCGGGTCAGGCGCTTGGCGGCCAACTCGGCACCGAAGGGCCGCGCGATCAGCGTCCACACAAAGGCAAACAGCAGGCCCACGGGCCCGGCCAGGTTGACGTTGGCGAAGTTGAGGAAGTCGGCGTCATAGGCGCCCTGGATGCTGATGAACGACGAGGTGTTCACCAACGTCAGCAGCATGCCCAGGTAGAAACGCGGTTGGACCGTGAGTGTGCCGATGCAGATAAACGGCACCGCGAACGCCAGCACCAGCATGGGGAAATCGTGCAGGTTGGGCAGCACCAGGAACAGATACAGGCTGGCGAACAGCACCGACATGGCGGTCCAGAAAAAGAACCGGTAGATCTGCGGCGCCGGGTCGTCCATCGACGCAAAGAAGCTGCAGGCGACGGCTGCCAGGATCACGGCGCTGCCGCCGTCGGTCCAACCCAGCAGAATCCACAGCACCGAGGCGACGATGATCGCGGTGACGGTGGAAAACGCCGAGTAGAACATCAGGCCACGGTCGAGAAAAGGCGTCAGGCGGCCCAGGCGCCAGTGGCGGTAAACGGCGCGCCAGGTGTCCTGGCTCTCGCATTGGATCGCGGCCTGCAGGCTGCGGCAGTCTTGCCACAGGTCGATCCACTCACCCAGGCGATACAGGGCGTTGGAGAACAGCAGCGTGTGGCGGTCGTCCAGCGCTTCGCCTGCCGGTTGCAGCGCGTCGAGTTGGTCACGCAGGGTGCGCCAGCGCTCCAACGGGGCCGACTCGGTGGTGCTTTGCAGCCACTGATCCGTGGCCTCCAACAGCGGCGTGAGCGTTTCGAGAAACTCCGGCGCACGGTGTTCGATGGCGTATAGCGCATCGTCGAGCGCATCCACCACCGGCAGCAGGTGGATCATCCGCCCGCGCAGTTCCTTGGTGTTGCGCACCGTCTGCGGCCGGGCGCCTTCGTGGGGCAACTGGCCGATCATCAATTCCAACGTGTTGAAGGTGGCGACCATACCGCCGCGCAAGGCGCTGACTTCGTCGCGCGCCACGTTGCGGCTCATAAAGCGCTGGCTGTAGACCTGGGCGTCGCTGAACCACTTGGCCACCGAGCCATCGAACACCGGCATCAGGCGCCGCGGCCAGAACATTGCGCCGACCACCGCCGCCACCGCGATGCCAAGAAAGATTTCCTCGGTGCGCGCTTCAGCCACGTCCCACACCGTCAGCGGGTTATCCACCACCGGCAAGGCGATCAGCGGCAAGGTGTAGCCGGCCAGCATCAAGGCGTAGTTGTTCGCGGTGCGCAGGTGCATGGAGAGAAACAGCAGGGTGCCCGTCCACAATGCAATCACCACCACCAGCAGGTAGGGCGATTGCACAAACATCGGCACGAACACCACCGCCGCCGCCGCGCCCATGAAGGTGCCGATCGCACGGTACAGCGCCTTGGAACTGGTCGGCCCGACAAACGGGCTGGAGACGATGTACACCGTGGCCATCGCCCAGTACGGACGCGGCATTTGCATGAGCATGGCGATGTACAACGCGATCATCGACGCCGCGAACGTGCGTACCCCGTAGAACCAGTCCCTGGCCGGCGGCATGCCGGTAAAAAATCCTCTCAAGATGCTGCAACCACAGGGTATTGATGCGCGACTTCGAAGGCGCGCAACACGCGCAGCGCAACCTCCATGTCCGCAGGCGCGATATCGGCCAGCACGTCGCGGCGCAGGCGCACCAGTTGCGCCTCCACCGCCTGTACCAGCTCACGGCCCCGCGCGGTGAGGCTCAAGGCCTTGGCGCGGCGGTCGTGGGTGTCTTCGCTGCGGCACACATAGCCGCCGCTGCACAGTTGGTCGAGCAGGCGCACCAGCGACGGGCTTTCCATCCCCGAAGCCTGGGCCACTTTGACTTGATGCACCCCGTCGCCCAGGCGGCCGATCATCAGCAACGGCACGGCGCAGGCTTCGGAAATACCGTAGCTCACCAGCGTGTTCTGGCAGATTTTGCGCCAATTACGGGCGCCCACCACCATGCTGCTGCTGAGGTTCATCTGGAGTTGTTCGAGGGTCTTGGGCACTGGATCGTTCGCATACAGTTAGTTTGCTAACTATCAATATGGTGGATGGCGCTAGATGCGTCAAGTTTTGAAACAAATTTAGCGGATGCGTGGCGTGGGTAAGTAAAGCGGCTTTCAGCACGAAGGTTGGATCTTCAACGATAGCCGCAACGCCGCATGACCCATGTGGGAGGGGGCAAGCCCCCTCCCACATTTGGATCGATGTCGGCTTCAGGATTGCTGTGCGGCCTGCCATTCGGGCGGCGCGTGGGTAAGTAAAGCGGGTTTCAGCGTGAGGGTTGGATTTTCAGCGATAGCCGCAACGCCGCATGACCCATGTGGGAGGGGGCTTGCCCCCGATAGCGGAGTGAAGGCAATACACGGTTGACTGATCTGCCGCTATCGGGGGCAAGCCCCCTCCCACATTTGGATCGGTGTCGGCTTCAGGATTGCTGTGCGGCCTGCCATTCAGGCGTGGCGTGGGTAAGTAAAGCGACTTTCAGTGTGAGGGTTGGATTTTCAGCGATAGCCGCAACGCCGCATGACCCATGTGGGAGGGGGCAAGCCCCCTCCCACATTTGGATCGATGTCGGCTTCAGGATTGCTGTGCGGCCTGCCAT
>JGI11944J13513_1000612_pt1 | contig 32870 bp, 38 predicted proteins | sample TerdegcoTASludge_FD_13513 | JGI IMG/M metagenome (IMG submission 13513) | reverse complement strand
CGGTCTTGCTCTTCCGCCAACCCCGCCGTGCCGCGGTTGACGTCGGGCCGGGTTGACGCGCCGGCCCTGTGCAGCCGCCTTTCGGCCTCGAGGAGCCTCTCGATCAGTTCCTTCTTCGACAGCGTTTCGTAGTGCGGCGCCTGCATCCCTTTTTGCCGTTTCCGCTGAGAAAATTGGGCAACGGGATCATTGTAATGCAAAAGTCAAACCGGATTTGCGGCAAAGGCGGAATTTCCGTGTGCGAAGGCCGCGACAGGACCCCGCGGGCCCGATGGCGCAGGGTGAGATGCCGGCGGGCAGAAAGGAGGCCGCGCATGACGGGGGGGCAGGTTCCGGGCCGGCCGGAGGCCGGCGGGAAGCCGGTGGTCCTGCCTGCCGGCGATCCCGTCAGGGGGATGACTGCCGGGCCTTTCAATGAGAGTGGTTGAGATTGTAAAGATCGTAGCCCCGCATGAAGACCCATTCGATGTCGATCTCGTCCGCGAGACAGGGAGCGATGGACTTGCTGCGCGGCAGGATCTTGCGGATCTCGTCGACACAGGGCAGAGACCGTTCCGGCATGGCGACCCGGATCTCCGAGGGGGTGTCCTGCAGCACGATGATCCGGTTGGCCGAACAATACTTCTCGCCAAGGATGCCCTGCAGATGGGGGTAGAGGACGACCCTGTCGAGCGAGATTTCCTGGATGCGTTCCGCGGCTGCGTACTGCGCTGTCATGGCGTGCTCCTGAGCGGGCCCCTGATCCTGTGCGGGCGCCCGTTGTTGCCCGCTATCAAGGCACGGGGCATGCCAGGCGGAGCGCGGCCGACGGGAATACGATTTTATCCTTCAATATCAAAAGGTTGATCGGATATCGCGCCCGCGGACCCCGGGATCGGCCGACAGGCGGGGAAGTGCCATAATGGCATGTGTGACGCGCAACATCCCGTGATGTATCATGATTTACGGACCCTGCCAAAACGGCACCGGCCGTTTCGCGCAGGGCATTCGGGTCGGAGCCGTGGAATTGACCGAAGGGCGGGGATGCCCGACCGATCAGGGCCAGGGAGTCGGAGGTCTTTTCCGTCAGGGATGAACCGGACGCTTTCTGATGCCGGGGGGAAAAGAAGGGCCGGGAGTCAGGTCCCGGCCCTGCCGATCGATTTGAAGCCGACTCCCATGGATTATTTCTTGTAAGGGCCGGCCTGCGGGTTGTCGAGGTGATCCTTCAGCTTTTGCTTGCGGTCCGAGGCCTCCTTGTCAATTGCCGCCTCACGCCTCTTCAGCTCACCCTGATCGGTGTTTCCCAGTTTTCGCTTGGGGGGATTGTCGCGGAGCCTCTCTTTCTTTGCCTCCGCCTCCCTGTCGATTTTCCGGCTCTGCTCCTTGTAGCGATCTTCGCGATCCTTCTGGGTCCATTCCTTCTTGTTGCCGTCGTCCTTTTTCGCCTGCTTCCCCTGTGCACAGGCCGTGAGCGGGGCAAGACCCGAGTAAACAGTAAACGCAAATACCGCCATCACGAGCACAAACAACTTCTTCATAGATCCTCCTTGGTGGGTGACGTGACGGTTGAAACACCGTCTTGAACCCGCACGGGTTTGCAAGATTCGCGCCCCGCGCACGATGCCCCCGGCGGAGCCGCAGGGAATCGGTACCGTCTGAACGCGGGCGAAACCGATCTGCTTGAGCTGCAGGCAACTCGGGCATCGTGAGAAATGTGGCTGGAGATCAGAAGGGAACGGAACTACCCTGCGGGCAGGAAGGGAAAAATGGTGGAGATGAGGGGGATCGAACCCCTAACCTCCGCATTGCGAACGCGGCGCTCTCCCAATTGAGCTACATCCCCACTTCCGCCCAACTATACGAAAGGGAGTCCGTTTATACACCAGTGCAAAATACCCTGTCAAGGACTTGTTCTTCGGATTTTGGGGGCATGGAACTTGCAAAATTGCTTCTCGTTTTTACGATCGGCTTTCACGATTATCCTGGAAGGGGATTGACCTATGGCAAGAATCGACGATCTGTTCGCCCTGCAGCACGACCGGGGCGCCTCCGACCTCCACCTCTTCGCCGGCTCGCCCCCGGCCCTGCGCGTCCGCGGCGACATGGAGAAGATCGCCGACGAGCCCCTCGACGACGAGGAACTGCGGGAGATGCTCTTCGAGATCCTCACCCCCGGGCAGCGCCAGGAGATCGAGGAGACGGGCGATCTGGACTTCGGCTACGAGGTCGAGGGAGTCGCCCGCTACCGCTGCAACTACTTCAAGCAGAAAAACGGCATCGGCGCCGTGTTCCGCGAAATCCCCTCCACGGTCCTCACCGTCGATCAGCTGGGGCTTCCCCAGGTCCTCAAGCAGCTGGCCATGCTGCCGCGCGGCCTGGTGCTCCTCACGGGCCCCACCGGGAGCGGCAAGTCGACGACGCTGGCGGCCATGATCGAGCACGCCAACGCGAACCGCAAGTGCCACATCGTCACGATCGAGGACCCCATCGAGTTCGTGCATCACCCCAAGCAGTGCATCATCAACCACCGCGAGGTGGAGACCCACACGCAGTCCTTCGCCAAGGCGCTGCGGGCCGCCCTGCGCGAGGACCCCGACATCATCCTCGTCGGCGAAATGCGCGACCTGGAGACGACGATGTTGGCCATCGAGGCGGCCAACACGGGCCACCTGGTCCTGTCCACCATGCACACCATGGGGGCCACGAGGACCATCGACCGCATCGTGGACATGTTCCCCGCGGACCAGCAGTCCCAGATCCGGACGTCGCTGTCGGAATCGCTCAAAGGGGTCATGTCGCAGGCCCTCTTCAAGCGCGTGGACAAGCCGGGCCGCATCGCGGCCCTGGAGATCCTGCTGGTGACGCCCGCGGCGGCCAACCTCATCCGCGAGCAGAAGACTTACCAGCTGATGACCGTCATCCAGACGGGCAGAAGGATGGGCATGATCTCGCTCGACGACTCGATCGCCGACCTGCTGCAGCGGCGGCTGATCAGCCCCGAGGAGGCCTTCGAGAAGGCCGTGGAGAAGGACCGCTTCGCGAAGCTCCTCAAGAGCCCTCCTCCGGAGTTCTGAGGGCCTCGAGGATTTCTTTCGCCTCGACCGTGCGCCCGCAGGCGCCGAGGGCCCCGGCCAGCGAGAGCCGGTAGAAGGCATTGGCAGGATCCGCCGCGCCTGCCCGACGGAAGGCTTCCACCGCCTCGGGGGCGCGGCTTTCTTTCATCAGCCGGTTGCCGAGCCGGTAGTAGTAGCTCCCCTCGAAGGCGGGGTTGATGCCGACGGCCTCGCCGTAGGACCGGAAGGCCTCCTCCACGCGCCCGAGCATCACGAGGGCATCCCCCAGGTCGCAGCGGAAGACCGCCTCTTCCGGGGAAGCCGCCGCGGCCCTGCGGAAGGCGCTCTCGGCCCTCCCGTAGTCGCCCTTGAGCATGCAGGCCTGCCCCATCCGGTTGAGAAACATCCCCTCCTTGCCCGGGAAGTCGTTTTCGATGGCCCGCCGGTAGGCCGCCTCGGCCTCGTCGAACCGCCCGGCGGCGACCAGCGCGCCGCCCACGGATGCGTGGAATACGGACATGTCGGGCTCCTCGGCCGCCAGGGCCTCGAAGACCGCCAGGGCCTCCCCGTGCCGCCCCGCGCGCAGGTAGGCGTCCCCGAGGGTGTGGCGCAGGTGGACGTCCTTCTTCTGGACGGCCACGGCCCGCTCACAGACCTCCACGAGCCGGTCGTACTGCTTCGCCTCGCGGAACAGGCGCACGAGCTCGTCGAAGGCAAACCCCGTGAAGAGTTTCCTGGCCAGCTCCTTCTGGAAGAGCTTCTCGAACTGGACGACGGCCTCCTCGACCTCGCCGTTGTCCTTGAGGGCCCAGGCAAGGCACAGAACGAAGGAGTCCATGTCGGGCTTCATCTGGATGAGCTGCCGGTAGACGGCGATCGCCTCGGGGTAGCGCTTTTCCTTCATGTAGAGCTGCGCCAGGCGCTCGTACTGCTCGGTGTTGGTCTGCTCGGTCATTCCATCTCCCCTTTGCTGCACGTCAAGCTGTCATGGCCGCACGATCCGGACATACCCATCCAATCCAATGCGGGCACGAAGTTGAGAGGCTAAGAAGGTGAGAAGTCTGGACCGGGTTCCGACAACCCGCGAAGTGCACGATTCTCCGGACTTCCCAACTTCCCGGCTTCCTGACTTCCATCTTTTTCCGGGCAACCTATATACCCAATCCCTCCCCCGATGCAATCCTGAAAACCGTCCCGGTGACGGCCCTTTTTCCCGTTGACAAGAGGCGTTCAGATAACTATATAGCCATATAGCTATATGAAGGGAGCCGCCATGAAAGACTTCATCCGGGTCATGAAGGCCCTGTCGGACCCCAACCGGGTCAAGATGGTCAAGATGCTCCAGCAGAAGGAGATGTGCGTTTGCGAGATGCAGGAGGCCCTCGGCATAACCCAGCCGACCGTGTCCAAGCACCTCAAAATCCTGGAGGACGCGGGACTCGTGCAGTCGAAAAAAGACGGGCTCTGGGTGAATTATCGGCTGATCGGAAACGATGCCAATCCCTATGCCGTCGAGATGCTCGGCATGATGGAAAAATGGCTCGGCGACGACGTTGAAATCAGGCGGATCCTTCGTCGGCTTCCCGACATCCGCCGCGAGGAAGTGAGAAAGAAGCCGGTCGTAACAGGCGGAAAACCCCGAAGCAAGGTGTAAGCGATCCAAGAAAGGCCGCTCCGTCTAAGAAGAGGAGTTTTCAAATGTTGATGGAATTGATCATGGCAGGTCTTCTCGCCCTGCAGGACTATGTCGCAACCCACGTGCTGACCTGCCTCGTGCCGGCCTTCATGCTGGCCGGCGCCATGGTGGCCTTCATCAACCAGGAGGCGATTCTCAGCTACCTGGGCGAAAAGGCAAACAAGGCGAAGTCCTTTTCCCTGGCGGGTGTCGCCAGCTTCTTCGTGGCAGCCTGCTCCTGTACGGTCATCCCCGTCTCGGCGGGCCTCTACTTCAGCGGCGCCGCCGTCGGCGTGGCCTTCATCGTTCTCTGGGTGGCTCCGTCGGCCAATATCCTATCCCTGGTCTACACGGGGAACATCCTGGGGGGCGAGATCGTCGTGGCGCGTGTTGCGGCGTCCCTGGCCATGGCCTTCGCCGTCGGCTGGGTCATGACCCTGGCTTTCCGCAACGAGGTGCGCGAGGAAATCGTCGTGGCGGAAGGGACACGGGAAAAAGGGGAGATTGTCTCCCGGCGGCACGCGATCCTGCTCCTTCTGATTGTCGTTTCCCTTCTTGCCCCCAATTACATCGGTCAGACGGGGCCCTACTGGCAGAAGGTGATCATCTGGGGGATCGCGACGATCATCCTGTTTGGCTACGCGTTGAAAATGTTCTCGACGGACGAGGTCAAGAGCTGGCTTCGCGAGACGTGGTGGTTTGTCCGGATCATCCTGCCCCTGCTTCTGGCCGGCGTGTTCGCCGTCGGCGTCATCGGGAAGCTTCTGCCGGAAGCATGGATTCGCCAATGGCTGGGCGGCAACGGGGTGACGGCGTCCTTTCTCGCCACCATGATCGGGGCCGTGAGCTACTTCGCCACCATGACGGAGGCCCCCTTCGTGGACACCCTCATGAAACTCGGCATGGGGAAAGGGCCCGCGCTGGCGCTCCTGCTCACGGGGCCGGGCCTGAGCCTGCCGAACTGGGTCGCCATCGCGCGGGTCTTCGGCCTCAAGAAGTCCGTCGTCTACGTCATCACCATCGTTATCCTCGGGACCTTCGTGGGATGGTTCTTCGGAAACTTCATTCTGTAGGAGGGATTCATCATGAAAATCCAGGTTGCCGGACCGGGCTGCGCACGCTGTGAGGCCACGGAGAAAAACGTTCTCGAGGCATGCAGGCAGCTGGGTCTCGACGCAGAGGTCACGCACGTCCGAGACATGCTCCAGATCGCCAAGCTTGGCGTCAGAATGACCCCGGCCGTCCTGGTGGACGGGAACGTGGTCGTCGCGGGGAAAATCCCTACGGTGGACGACCTCAAGGGTATCCTCGCCGGAAAGCGATAGACGAAACTGATAATCGCAATCCATAATTTACTCGAAGCCGGCGATAAACCGCGTCATCGAGAGCGAAGCGCGGCGATCTCGCCGTTTGCAAGAGTGTGCCGCGCACCCCGCGGGTGCTCGCAATGACCCTTCCAACAGGGCTCCCGGCTTCTTATCGCCGGATCCGGGATTTAGACAAGGAGGCACGGTGTGATGAAGGTCCAATCGCTGGGGTTTATCGGAGGGGGACGGGTCACCCGGATCATTCTCGAAGCGCTGAACCGGAAGCGGATGCTTCCCTCGATCGTCGTCGTCAGCGACGCAAACGGGGAGGTCCTCCGGAAGCTCAAGGAGAAATTCCCGAAAATCCAGACCGCACAGGGCGACAACGCGAAGGCGGCGGGCCAGGACCTGGTCTTCCTCGCCCTTCACCCGCCGGCCGTCGGGGGCGGGCTGGCGGAGATCAAGGCAGCGCTCGAACCCGGCGCCGTCCTCGTCTCCCTGGCGCCCCGGTTCACGATCAAGGCGCTCTCGGAGGGGCTCGGGGGGTTCGACCGGATCGTGCGGATGATCCCCAACGCCCCGTCCTACGTCAACGAGGGCTACAACCCCGTCGCCTTCGGCCCGGGAATCTCGAAAAAAGAAAAGGAAGACCTCTTCAAGCTCTTCAAGAAGCTGGGAGACTGCCCCGAGGTGGATGAAGGCAAGCTCGAGGCCTATGCCATCGTCACGGCGATGGGCCCCACCTACCTGTGGTTCCAGCTCTTCGAGCTCCTCGATCTGGGAAAGTCCTTCGGCCTGACGGACAAGCAGGCCTGGAAGGGGATCAAGAAAATGCTCAAGGGCGCCGTCGAGACCGTCGACGACTCGGGACTGACCCCCGAGGAGGTGATGGACCTCGTCCCCGTCAAACCCTTGGGCGAGGACGAGGCCATGATCCGAAACGCCTACCGGACGAAGCTGACGGGGCTCTACCAGAAACTGAAAGGTTGACCCGGGCGCAGCAAAAACCCGTGCAAAAGGAACCCTGAGATGGAAAAGAAGAAAGTCCTCTTTGTCTGCATCCACAACAGCGCCCGCAGCCAGATGGCCGAGGCCTGGATGAACCGTCTCTGCGGCGAGAGCTTCGAGGCCGAGAGCGCGGGCCTCGAGCCGGGGACATTGAATCCGCTGGCCGTGGCCGTCATGAAGGAAGTGGGGATCGACATCTCCGGGAAAGCCACGCGGAGCGTGTTCGACGTCCTGAAGGCGGGGACCCTGTTCTCTTATGTCATCACCGTCTGCGACGAATCGGCGGCGGAGGCCTGCCCCATCTTCCCGGGACCGGCCAGGCACGTCCACATGGGCTTCACGGACCCGGCGCGCCTGGAGGGGACGGAGGAGGAGAAACTCGCGCGGGTCCGGGTGATCCGGGATTCCATCCGCGAGGCCGTCGAGGCCTTCTGCCGGCAGGAGATGGATCGAAACGAGCGGGAGCAAACGTGAAAGGAGTGCGTCATGGCGGGCGATGTCGTGCAGATCACGATGGGCGACCGGAAGCTGGGCATCATCGGGCTCAGGAGGGTCATGGAGGACCTGGCGAAAACGGCCTCGGGAAAGACCGACGCGGAGTGCCGGGAGATCCTTTACAAGGGCATTGCAGGCCGGAACTACATCCCGCCGAAGATGGCCGATGAGTACAAGGACGCCCTTCTGCGGGCGTTCAGGGTCTTCACGGGGGAAATCAAGGAAGAGGCCCCTTCGGGCGGCGTCCGGATCCAGGTCCTGGGCCCCGGCTGCTTCAACTGCGACAGGATCGAGAGGGACGTCCGGGAGGTGATGGCGGAGTTGAAGATCCCGGGGGATCTGTCCCACGTGACGGATCCTTCCGAGATCGCGAAATTCGGGGTCCTGGGGGTCCCGGCCCTCGTGATCAACGGCCGCATCGTCTCCGTCGGGGCCGTCCCGGATCGCAACCGGATCCGGCAGTGGCTGCTCGACCTGAAAGCCTCGGGGGAGTGCAAGGAGGAAGCCGGATAAACCGGCGACAGGACGGCGGGTGCGTGGCGCACCGAGCCGGAAGGGGGAAGCATCATGAGCGCGCTTGTCATCACGGCAATCGGGCTATTCATCCTTTCCGTGGTCTCGGGGATGCTGGGCCTCGGCGTGGCCTTCTCCGCCGTCCCTTTCCTCGGGCTTTTCCTTCCGGACCTCGTCCACCAGGTCCAGCCCCTGAGCCTCCTGCTCAACGGCATCACGGCCCTCTTTGCCGTCTTCGGATTCGCCCGGAGCAGGCTCGTGGACTGGCGAAAGGCGATCACACTGGCGCTGATCACCACCCTGACGGCCCCGGCGGGCGCCTGGCTGGTCCAGTACGTGGACCAGGTGTACGTCTGGTTTGCCTACCTCGCGTCGGTTCTCTACCTCTCCTACAGGCTCTTTCGTCCCGTGCAGGAGCGGCCGGGGAACGAGAACTTCCGCCTCGCCCTTATCCTCGCCGTCCCCATTTCCGTTCTGAGCGGGTTTCTGGGCATCGGGCCGGGGTTTCTCCTGATGCCGACTCTGATCCTCGTGGGCTTCAACACCAAGATGGCCGCCGGGATCAACGCCTTCGCCGTCTGCCCGCCCTCCTTTTCGTCCCTCATCCCCCACATCGGTACGGCCCGTTGGAACCCGACCCTGACCGTCACGCTGCTGATCGTCGGCGCCGTGGGCTCTTTCATCGGGGCACGACTCACGAGCCTCTATGTGCCCAGCGGGCGCCTCAAGCAGCTTTTCGGTGTCCTCATCGTCATCATGACGGCCTACAAGATCATCACTCTGTTCAGATGAAACACACCCTGCGGTTCGAGGTGCCACCGTGAAGAAACTGATCTCCATCCTGCTTCTGATTGCCCTGAGTGCGGCGCCCGCTCTTGCGGCCGACGACGCCTCCGGGATCTGCCTGCCCACGACGGACGTATCCCCGGAGTGGTACTTCCCCGAATGGCTGGGGACGAGCCCCCATGCCCCGACCTTCCTGGTGAGGGACACGGAGAACAAGTACGGCCGGTATGCCCAAATGACCAAGACGATCACGCTCAAGGATCTCATCAAGTACCATGGCCACTTCTGCGGCGGGCTCGTGGAGAGCGCCGCGGCCCTGCGTGTCGCCTTCGACAGGCTCTTTGCGGGCGGCATCGTCGACCGCGCGGACCTGCGCATCGTCTCCAACAACTCGGCCTGCGGGGGCGACGTGGCGGCCTACCTCACGGGGGCGAGGCTCCGCTTCGGCACCCATCACATCGACAACACGCTCACGGAGAGCGAGTTCTTCGTCCAGCAGGTCTCGACGGGCAGGACGATCCACGTCAAGCTCAACCCGGCCGTCTACCCCTCGGATGTCAAGACGCAGATGCGGAAGATCGAATCGGGGACCTTCGCCCCGGCTGACATCGACCGCTTCCAGGAGCTGCAGTGGGCCTACGCGAAGCGCATGATCAGCCGGCCGCTGGCGGAGTCCTTTCTCGTGAAGGAGATCCCGGGGTTTGCCTGGCCGGCACCCGTCTGCAAGGATCTCGGGCAGCGAAGGGACAATGACTACAAAAACGTGCCGGCAAAGTGACGCAGAGGGGGGAAGCGCTCGAGGCGTCCGCCAAAGGAAAAACATGGCAGTCCGATTCCTCATGGGAATCCTTTGCCTCGTTTTCCTTGCCTCGCAGGGGATTGCCGAAACGCCCGTCCCGCAGGACAAGCGTAAGCAGACGGTCATCGGCAAGTACGTGACGGCGCGGCAGGCCTACGAGATGTGGAAGGCCGACCCTGACCGGGTCAGGATCCTCGACTGCCGCACGCGCGAGGAATACCTGAGTCAAGGGCACCCGACCATGGCGTACAGCATCCCCGCCCATTTGAGGATGCGAGGCGGCTCCCTGCGGGACAACCCCGAGTTCGAGGCCAGGACCCGGCAGCGGTTCGCGCCCGGGGATGTCATCCTGGTGATCTGCCGCGCGGGATACCGCAGTGCGGACGCGGTCAACCGCCTGGCCGGGGCGGGATTCCGGAATGTCTACAACGTCGTGGACGGTTTCGAGGGCAGCGACGGCGGCGGGGGCGCGGCAACAGGCTGGAAGAACTCCGGTGCGCCCTGGACCCGTGACGTGAACCCCGAATTGCTGTAGCAGAGTTGAACGAAAAGGAGACGGCTCATGGAGGAGAAGGCACTCATCTACGGCACGAACTGGTGACCGCACTGCACGAAGGCCCGGGAGGCCTACGGGGACAGGGCGGTCTTCATCGATGTCGATGCGGACATCCAGGACCTGCAGAAGATGCTCGAATACTCGGGCGGGAAGATGGCCGTCCCCGTCATCGTCGAGGGCGGCAAGGTCACGGTCGGCTTCGGGGGGGAGTCCGGCGTCGGCTTCACCTGAGCCGTCCGGTGGCCCCTCGTGGAGGGGCTGAAAAAACTCTGATTCAAAGAGATCGGGTGGAATCCGTCAGAAACGCGCCCTGACATCCGCTTGTCATTGCATTTCAGTCTGCTGACTTCTGTCGTCAGCTCTGGTCACAGCATCAAATTCCGACCCGTTTCTTGTTTGCAAAGTATGTTTTGAGGTTATCGGGCAATTCGTCAAGAGGTGCTGGGGTAACCGGCGGCTCTTTGTCGATGTTCAGCATGGCGCCCGTAATGACTTCCAGAAGCATGGGCAGCGGCGCGGAAGAGTAAACCTTCCCCCTGTAATGCCACTCACGGCAATCGACTACGGTATTGTTCTCGGTAAGGTCGCCGCAGGACTCGCACACCGATTCACGGATGTCCTGGGCGATGTCGCGGCCGTTGATGCGGATCGTCGGGGAGCTGAGAAGCGCGTGCTGTTTCGCCTCGTCTTCCGATTGTACGACGATGGCCCGGTACTTCAGTTCGATCCCCATTGCCTCGGCCACCGGGGTGAGAAGCCGCACGGCATGCTCCAATTGATCCCCTGTCGGGACACACCGGGCGCAGGCCGTGAGATCGATCACGACAAGATCGATGTTCATAACCCTGATTTCCTCGTTCCAGCCCGCATCAGCGGGGAGCGCGCAGACGCTTCCGGACTGCAATGTGGGCAATTCAATTCTATTCATTTTCTTTTTTTTCTGACTCTGATCCATGTTTCCTTCACCTCTTGCAGGCGGTTGTCAGGCCCGCCCGCTTCCCATCATGACCCGAAAGAGCTTTCCGGCACGGAGTTCAGAGCTTCATCGATCAGAAGATCCATCCGATATCCCGCCGCGAAGGGAATGCAGCTCCTTACCGACAAGAAAGTCACCAATGGCGATTGTCGACTCGGCCGGGGCGCATATGGGCATGCCCGCGGCGAATTCCCCAGGCGACGAAAATCCCAACGGCCGCCTCCCTGTCGCCGCTCTGCGAGGCGGCGCAGCAGTTCTCGCCAGCGCAGTCGACCTGGACATCCTGAAGTCCGGCCTCCGACATCCAGAGAGCCACGTCCGGCCGGTCGAAGCCCATCCAGCGGTCGCAGTGCTCCGTGCGCAGGAATTCGAAATTGTGCCGGTCCAAATCGGTGATGACGAGCCTGCCGCCGGGTTTCACGATGCGCGCCATCTCCCGGATCGCCGCGGGGGGTGAGTCGACATGGTGGAGGCACATGTTGGCAAAGGCGTAGTCCACGGACCGGTCTTCCAGGGGCAGGGCTTCCGCCCCGCCGTTCAGGTAGTCGACGGCGCCGCCCTCGCCGAATTTTCTTCTCATCTCCTCGAGCATGGCTTCCGAGCGATCAACGGCGATGACGCGGAGCCCGCGCCTGAGAAGCCCCTCTGTGACAAAGCCCGACCCGGCGCCGATGTCGGCGGCAAGTCGCCCGGGCTCAACGCCGGCCACGTCGAGGGCCTTCTCGCGAACTGCATCGGAGAAGAACCCTTTTCGCAGGGCGTCCCACTGCGGCGCAACGGCCTCGAAGTAGGTCCGACTCTCCACCATCATCCTTTCTCTTCCCGCTCGCGCGCCGCAAACGGCTCGCGCTCCATAAACTCGCCCAGCAGGCGCGCCGTCGCTCCGGTAAGCTCACGGCAGGCCAGGATCTTCTCGCTCTTGTAAAAGGCCTTCACCGCGGGGATGTCCGTCCAGTCCACGCCGGCAATGTCCCGGCAGTAGAGCTTCCCCCCACCGATCTCATCGCGGAACCGCGCGACAAACTCGCGGATGAGGGCCCACATCCGGGGATCCTCCCTCTCGTCGTCTCTGCCACGGCTGAACTGCAGGCCGAAAACGGCCACCGCCCCGAATACGGCCCCGCAGACCTCCCCGGTCCCCAGCCCTCCGCCGTAGGCGGCCACGGCCCGGACCAGATCTTCATTTCCCCTGCCCAGCTTTTCCTGCCCGACCGCAAGAACGGCCTGGCTTCAATGATAGCCCTTGTCGAACAGCCGGACTGCTTTTTCGCGCATTTCCTCATGCGTCATCGGGCTGGCTCCTTTCTTCCGTCAATAGGGTCCCTCCCGTCAGGAGGCATCCTCGGGATGTGTTTTCGTTTTCACCTGCCGTCGCACTTCGCGGAACTGGGCGCGAACGCGCCCGCCGGAGACGGCCATGACGATGGGGTGTGAGGCTTGATCCCCGAGACGCGGACACTCAGGACGGTCTCGGCAGCCCGCCGGGCCAGTTCCTCCATGGTGAGGTTCAGGGACTCGGCAAGCCCCGCAAGCATGGGGTCCGTCGTGACGCAGTCCACGGGAAAGGGCGCCTCGCTCTGAACCGTGACATTTTCAAAGCCCGCCTGCCGCATGGCGGCCAGATAATCCTCCTTCAGGGCGGCGCCGGCGACGCAGCCGATATAGGCGGCGACGGAGTTCTTCACGAAATCCGGCAGCGGCTTCGTCAGGATGATGTCGGAGACCATGAGTCTCCCGCCCGGTTTCAGTACCCGGAAGGCCTCGCTGAAAACGCGGGCCTTGTCGGGGGCCAGGTTGATGACGCAGTTGGAGATGATGACATCCACGCTCCCGTCCTCCACAGGCAGGTGCTCGATGTCCCCCAGCCGGAATTCCACGTTGTCGATGCCGTCCTTCCGGGCGTTTTCACCGGCTTTTTCGATCATCTCGGGCGTCATGTCGACGCCGATGACCCTTCCCGCCGGGCCGACCCGTGCGGCGGCCAGGAAGCAGTCGAACCCCGCCCCACTTCCCAAGTCGAGGACCGTCTCGCCTTCCTTCAGCGACGCCAGGGCGATGGGGTTGCCGCACCCCAGGCCCAGGTTTGCCCCCTCGGGGACCGCCGAGAGGTCGGAATCGGCATAGCCGATTTTCTTGCCGATTTCCGTGACGACGGCGGGCCCGCCGCAGCGCGGCGCCGACGGGCAGCAGGACCCGGACGTTGCGGCGATGGTCCCGTATGTTACGCGCACGATGTCCTTGATGTCTTTTTCTTCCATTTCAGCCTCCGATGTTTCATCGGGTCATCATGATGGGCTCGAGAAAGTCCTTCACCTTGTCTGCCAGGAAATCGGCCCTGACGAGGGTGAAGCAGCAGATCTCCCCGTCCTTCTCCCAGCTGATGAGGGCCAGCTTGTCGCCCGTGCCGATCTTCGCCCGGTCCCGCAGCTCCTTGGGCAGGACCATCTGGCCCCGCTCGTCGACGCTGATGAGGGATTCCATGCGGCAGCGCGCCTTGACGTCCCCCGGCGCGGTACAGCAGCCCTCGCCCTTCTTCGCTTTTGACATGGATCAGCCCCCTGGCGCTTCAAAATTCTTATTAATCAGTAATTACTGATTAATCTGATTATACAGAAAATGTCAAGCACCTTTTCCGGCTTCGGGGTAAAAAAAAGACCCGGGCCATACCCGGGTCCCGGAGCCGCCTGACGGCAACGGGGTCAGCCGCCCTCCCGGACGGCCCGGTCGGCCTGGCGGACGGCGATGAGGACGGGGTCCCAGGCGTTGGAGTAGGGCGGGGCGTAACTCAAGTCCAGGTTGATCATGTCCTGGACGGACATGCCCGCGTGAAGGGCCGTGGCGAAGATGTCGATCCGCTTGGCCGCCCCCTCGATCCCCACGATCTGGGCGCCCAGCAGGCGCCCGGAGCCTTTCTCGGCGAGCGTCTTCACGGTGATGGGACCGGCGTTGGGGTAGTAACCGGCGCGGGTGGTGCTCTTGATCGCAGCCGCGACGTATTCGAGGCCGAGGTCCCGGATCTCGCGCTCCTGCAGACCCGTCCGCGCCACCTCCCACTTGCAGATCTTGCTTACGGCGGTGCCCACGACGCCGGGGAAGGTGGCGTAGCCGCCCCCCAGGTTGATGCCCGCCACGCGCCCCTGCTTGTTCGCGATCGTGCCCAGGGCGATGTGCACGGGCCTGCGGCTCACGAGGTGGAAGGACTCGGCGCAGTCGCCCGCCGCCCAGATGCCGGAAACCCCCGTCTGCATCCGGTCGTTGACACGCAGGGCATCGCGCACCCCGAGGGGAATCCCCGCCCTTGCCGCCAGGTCCGTGTTGGGCCGCACGCCGAGGCCGAGGATCACGATGTCCGCCGGCAGGGTTCGCTTCCCGGTCACCACGGCCGCCACCCGGCCGCCGGCCACCTCGAAGGCCTCGAGCGATTCGCCGAGGTGGAGCTGCACGCCGGCCTCGGCGACCGCGCCGGAGACCAGGGCCCCCATGTCGGGGTCGAGCGTGCCCATGACCTGCTCCCCCCGCTCCACGAGGGAAACTTCCAGCCCCCTCAGGATGAGCGCCTCCGCCATCTCGAGGCCGATGTAGCCGCCGCCCACGACGACGGCCCGTTTCGGCCGCTCGGTATCCACGACGGTGCGCACCGCGATCCCGCTCTGCAGCGAGTGGAGACCGTAAATGCCCGCGGCGTCGCTGCCGGGGACCCGGGGGCAGAACGGCAGGGCGCCCGTGGCGACGAGGAGCCGGTCGAAGGGCTCCCACCACCCCTTCTTGCTCTGCAGGCATTTGACGAGGACCCGCCCGTTCTTCGGGTCGATCTCCTCGACCTCGTGCAGGACGCGGGCGTCGATGCCGTACTCCGTCTTGAATTCCTCGGGCGTGACGGCGATGAGCTTGCTGAGATCGTCGACAACCCTGCCGACGTAGTAGGGGATGCTTCAGGCCGAGTAGGAGGTGTGGGGTCCCTTCTCGAAGGCGAGGACCTCCAGCCCCTTGTCGAGCCGCTTCGCCTGGGCGGCGGCGCTCATTCCCGCGGCGTCCCCGCCGATGACCACGAGACGCTGCTTAGCCATACAGGACCTCCCGCAACGGGTGATGGCCGAATCCTAGCACAAATCGCGCGGCGGGGGTACGGGATTCCCCCTGCCGCGCGCGGTTCAGATGTCGAGGTGGAAGAACAGGCGCACGAAGTAACTGATCCCGAAGGTCAGCGCGGCGACGCCGAGGCTGATGGCGGCCATCTCGGAGAACCGCCTTCGGAAGGGGATGTCCTGGGCCACGGAGACGTAGTACGTGAACAGGAAGATCACCAGCAGCGCGTTCGTCAGGGTGAACCCGAGGTTGAGGTACGGATTGTCGAGGACGAGGTAGGGCAGGATCAGGAACAGGACCGTGCAGAGGTAGGTCACCCCCGTGTAAACCGCGGCCCTGAGCGGGTGCAGGGCCTCCCCCTCGGACTTGATGGAGAGGTACTCCGACGCGGCCATGGAGAAGGCCCCGGCGATCCCCGTGATCAGGCCCGCCAGCGCGATGAGCCGGATCTCTCCCAGGGCGAGGGTGAACCCCGCCAGGGCCCCCGTCAGCTCCACGAGGGCGTCGTTGAGCCCCAGGACGATGGAGCCGACATACGTGAGCTTCTCGTCGTCGATGATCGCGATGAGCCGCTCCTCGTGCTCGGCCTCCTCCTCGGAAACCCGGTCGAGGCCTTCGACGGACCCCGACAGCTCGGCATAGGCCGCTGCTGCGCCGCTCTCGCCCTTCTCCATGAGCTTGAGCCCGAAGGTGAGCCCCAGGAACCGCGCGACGAGGTAGAAGAACCAGACCCTGAGCCGGTCGGGAGCGACATCGCGGCCCGTCAGGTCCCGCAGGATGTCGTAATGGGCCCGCTCGCAGTCCCCGATGTCCCGCAGGATGCGGGCGTTGTGCTCCTTCTTCGCGAGCCCCGCAAGCCTGTGATAGACGTGGTATTCCGTGATCTCGTTTTCCTGGGCGGCCCGGATTCGTCCCAGGACGCCGGCCGGCAGCGATTCGGTCTGCATGTCGTCCTCCGTGGACACCGTCGCTGCCGCATCGCCGCTGCGGAGAAACGGTTTGACAGGATCCCCCGCCGCGGATTATAGGGTCTGTCGCCGCGGAATTCAATCAAAGACCCGCCGGGCTCTTCCCCGGGGAACGGGCGGCGCGGTGCGGCGCATGAAGGAAGACAGGGACATCACGCTCGAGATCCTCAGGAAGCTCTTTGCCGCCACGGGGACGAACTACTCGGAGAGGCTCATCGACTACGGGACGAGCCTCGACAACGCAAGGCCCCTGGAGAAGCACGACGGATACGGGAAGCTCACGGACACGGACTGCGGGGACGTTGTGGAGGTGTGGCTGCGGCTCCGGGACGGCCGCATCGAGGAGGCCACGTTCCAGACCACGGGGTGCCTGCCGACGCATGCCTCCGTCGCGGCGGCCGTGGCGCTTGCAAAGGGACGTACTCTCCGGGAGTGCCTTCGGATCACGCAGAGCGCCATCATCGAGGAGCTGGGCGGGATGCCGGGGCCGGACCGCCACTGCGCGCTGCACGCGGCGCGGGCTCTCCGGCGGGCCCTGCGGAGCTGCGTGACGGGAAGGAAGGCCAAGGCGGGGTAGCGGGGGATGTGGGACCGTGAACGAGGGCTGGGGGGGAATCGTCCCCAGCCCTTTTTCATCCGGTCCGTTCTGTGCTCAGGCCCGGTCCCCTTCGCCGGGATGGAAGACTTCGGCCGTGCGCCCCTCCGTCCGGAACATGGACATCGTGGAGGCCAGCTCTTCGGCGGCGGCGGCGTTCTTCTGGGTGACCTGGCTCATCTCGTTGACGGCCTTGTTGATCTGACCGATCCCCTGGGACTGCTCCTGGGAGGCCGCGGCGATTTCGGCCATGAGGGCCACTACTTTGGATGCGGCGGATGTCACCTCGTTGAAATCGCTGCGGGTGGCCTGGGACAGCCGCTCCCCGTCGCGCACCTTGCTCACAATGTCCTCGATCAGCTCGGAGGTGTTCCGGGCCGACTCGGTGGCGCGCAGCGCGAGATTGCGCACCTCGTTGGCCACGACGGCGAACCCGGCGCCCGCCTCGCCCGCACGGGCCGCCTCCACGGCCGCGTTGAGGGCCAGGAGGTTGGTCTGGAAGGCGATTTCGTCGATGCTCTTGACGATATTCTGGGTCTGCCGGCTCGCCTCGGCGATCTGCTGCGTCGACGCGGCCAGCTGCACCATGGAACGGTTGGCCTTTTCCATGATCTCGTTGGCCGCAGTCATGAGCCGGTTGGCCTCGCCGGTGTTCCCGGCGTTCTGCCGCGTCATGGACTCGAGTTCGTCCAGGGAGGCCGCCGTTTCTTCCAGGGTGGCCGCCTGCTCCGAGGCGGACTCCGAGAGGTTCTGGGCGATCTCCTTCGAGTGGCCGACGGCCTCGGCCATCTTCACCCGCATGGTGTTGACCGATTGCGCGAGCTGACCGAGCTCGTCCGCCGACGTGGACGCGACCTCATGGGTCAGGTCCCCTTCGGCGACGTGCCGGAGGACCTCCATCGTCTCCGTCAACCGCGAGGAGATCATCCGGGTGATCAGAAGGCTCACGGCGATGGAAAAGACCACCACGACGGCGGCCACGAGGATGAAGTTCCGCAGCATGGCGCTGAAGCCGGCCTTCGAGGCGCCGTGATTCTCCTGGCCCAGCCGGTCCTCCAGAGCCTGGAGATCCGAGAGGGCCTTGTAGACGGCCTGGAACTTCCCGTCCACGGGCCCCATGAAGGTCAGCGCGACGCTGTAGTCCGCCATGGCCATGTCGAGGACCCTTGCGGCCTGCTCCCGGTAGGGTTTGAACTGCCCCAGGGCCGCTTCGAGCAGCTTCTTCTCCTCGGGCGTGAGGTTCTCCCGCTTCGCAAGCCCCTCGGCAAACTGCTGCGCCTCCGCGAGGATCTTCAGCTGCTCCTTCACCAGGCCGTCGATGATCTTCTCGTCGGCGTTTGACCCGGCGAGACTGACGACCTTGTAGAGATTCTTGTGGACGACGTTGACGTCGTTGATGATCCTCGCACAGCTCTGGTACCCGACGAACCGGTTGTTGTACAGGTCGTCGATCGCCGAAGACTGGCTCGAGAAACCGACGTACGCCATGACGACGAGCACGACCATCGAGACCAGGACGACGAGGGGCGAGACGAGGAGCTTCTTCGTCATGGACAAATTGGCAATCAGGTGTTTCATCCCGCAGATCCTTTCATCGGGTTGAAAAGAGCCGGCAGGGCGGCAGGCCCCGCCGGCGGCAGGTCGCTTACTTGTAGGTCCCGCAGCACAGGACGATGTCCCCCACCTTCAGGACGTAGGTCGTCTTCGCCTCGACCTTCTTGGTCTCGGGGTTGAGGTATTTGTAGTCCACCCAGCCGGAGCCCTTCGTCTTGGCCGCTTGCACGATCTCCTTGCGGAAGAGCTTGCCGTCCGTGTCGGGGACGTCCATGAGGTTCTTCCCGATGAGCTTCGGGTTCTTCGGGTGGGCAATGACCACTGCGTTCAGGTCATAGGCGAACACGTAAAGGTCGCCCTTGTCGAACTGCCCCTTGGCCCTGCTGATCTCCTTGAGGGCCGCGTCCTTGCCGTTGGCCTTCACGAAGGCGGCGGCCTTTTCGACGAGGGCCTTCGCGTCCTTCTGGGACGCCGCGGCACCCGATGCAAACACAAGCCCAAGAACGAAAGACAGCGCCAGCACCGAAACAAGTACTCTCTTCATCGATCTACCTCCCTGGGGAAAATGGCGGTTGACGCCCGCATGCGGGCCGGGAATGGATCCCGACGAGGAGAGCTAGCACAATCCGTGCCACCTGGCGGAACTTTCCGGGCAGATCTCCGGGGTTCCGCGGTAACCTTGCCAAATACTCGAATGCAGCGAGAAACCGCCTCATCGCGGTGAGCCGAAGCCCCGAGCGCAGCGTGGGGGGCGCGTGGCGATCCCGCCGTTTGCCCGAGATCGCCGCGCAGCCTGCGGGTGTTCGCAATGACCCTTCCAACCGTGCTCCCGGCCTCCTATCGCTGGATTCGGGAAATATGGTTTTGCAGCCCCCGGGCAAATGGTGTATGGTGCCCCTGACCGCGGCGGTGACGTGAGGCCCCCGCGGGGAGACAGCATCAAGGAGAAGATCGATGACAGAAGACATCCGATGGGTCAGGACGCACTGCGCTCGCATGGATCACGGGGGCTGCACGCTCCTCGTGGGGGTGAAGGACAATCAAATCGTCAAGATCAAGGGGGACCCGACGGGCTTCCTCAGCAAGGGCTACACCTGCATCAAGGGGCTCGCCTCGGCGGACAAGCTCAACCACCCGGACCGGCTCCGCCACCCCCTGAAGCGGGTCGGAAAGCGGGGCGAGGGGAAGTGGGCCCGCATCTCGTGGGATGAGGCCCTGAAGACGGTCGCCGAGGGCCTTCTCAAGGTCAAGGAACAGTACGGCGCCAAGGGGGTCGCCTTCGGCGTGGGCATGCCCAAGGGGCTCGATCACTTCATCCAGATCCGCTTGGCCAATCTCTTCGGTTCCCCCAACGTCATCGCCTCCCAGGATGTCTGCCACGCGCCCCGGGAGATTACGGGCGTGCACACCTGCGGCTTCTACCCCGTGGCGGACCTGCACTACCAGAGCAAGCTCGTCGTCCTCTGGGGCAGCAACATCACCTCCACCAACGAGGAGGGTGAGATCTGCAGCATGCTCATGAAGCAGATCAAGGACGGCACCGAGATCGTCGTCATCGACCCGCGGCGCATCGACCTGGCCAGGAAGGCGAAGCACTGGCTGCAGCTTCGGCCCGGCACGGATGCGGCGCTCGCCCTGGGCTTCCTCCACGTGATCATCGAGGAGGGCCTGTATGACAGGGAGTTCGTGGAGAAATGGACCCACGGCTTCGACGAGCTTGCGGCCCACGTAAAAGAGTACACGCCCGAGAAGGTCGCCGGCATCACCTGGGTGCCGGCCGACCTCATCCGCCGGGCCGCCCGGGCCTACGCCTCGGCGAAGCCCGCAGCCATCCAGTGGGGCAACCCCATCGAGCACAACACGCAGACCTTCGAGACGACGCGGGCCCTTATCTGCCTGATGGCGATCACGGGCAACCTCGACGTCCCCGGCGGCAACGTCGACCCCCGCGACCCCAAGATGCTGGGCCTGGCGCCCCTGGTGCGGGCCGACCTCATCCCCGACAAGCGCAAGGAGATGATCGGCAACGCCCACGGCGTCATCCCGCGGCTCATGACCAACGCGCCGGCCTTCTTCCGCAAGGCGATCCTCGAGGACAAGCCCTACCCCATCCGCGGCGCCTATATGATGTGCTGCAACCCCATGCTCTCCTACGCCGACAGCCGGCTCACCTACGAGGCCTTCATGAAGCTCGACTTCCTGGCCGTCGCCGAGATCTTCATGACGCCCACGGCGGCCATGGCCGACGTGGTGCTGCCGGCGGCCACCCAGTTCGAGTTCAACGACATCGGCCACATCGGCATCGGCCACGGCTACATCCTGGCAAGGCCCAAGGTGGTGGAGCCGCCGGAGGAGTGCTGGCCCGACATCAAGATCATGAACGAGCTGGGCAAGCTCATGACGCCGAAGGAGCTCTGGAAGGAGGACTTCAACGAGTTCGCCGAGGACGTGGTGAAGCCCGCGGGCCTCACCTACGCGCAGTTCTGCGAGAAGGGCTACCTCAAGGGACCCGAGCGGTTCAGGAAATACGAGGAGAAAGGCTTCTCGACGCCGACGCAGAAGGTGGAGCTGCGCCTGAGCACGGCGGAGAAGTTCAAGCTTTCGGCGCTCCCCACGTACAGGGGGCTCCCCGAGGCGGAGGACCCGGCGTACCCGCTCGTCCTCACGAGCGCCAAGAGCCGCTACTACCTCCATTCCTCGTACCGCTGGGTCGAGAGATTGAGAAAGCTCAACCCCGACCCGCGGCTGGAGATCCACCCCGAGACGGCGGGGAAATTCGGCATCGCCGAGGGAGACAACGTTCTGATCGAGACCCCCTACGGGCAGATCACCCAGAGGGCCTATTTCTCCGACGCCCTCGACCCGCGCGTCCTGTGCGCCGCCCACGGCTGGTGGTTCCCCGAGGGCAACCCGGAGACCCAGTACGACTGGCAGTCAGCCAACTTCAACATGCTCACGTCGGTGGGGAAACTCGGGAAGGAGTACGGGACGCCGAACCTGAAGGGCCTGCCCTGCAGGGTGAGCAAGGCATAAAGAAAGGGTTCAAGGTTCAGGGTCCAGGGGACAGGGACCAGGAAAAAAAGAAGAAGAATGGACGGAAACAAACAAGGGGTCCCATCCGGAGCGGAGGGGACCCCTTCATTTCCCTCTTGTCTTTTTTACATCAGGCCGTATTTTTTGAGCTTCAGGTGCAGGGTGCGGCGGGTGATGCCCAGGCGGCGCGCCGCCTCGCTCTTGTTGCCGCCCGCCTCGTCGAGGGTCTTCAGGACGGCGGCCTTTTCCACGTCTTCGAGGGAGGCGCCTGCGGCGGCGACTCCGGCGCCGGCCGGCCCTGAAAGAGCCTGCGGGGTCTCCGCCTCGAGCACGGGCGCCACGTCCTCCTCGTCGAGAACGTCGGCCCGGCACAGCACGACCCCGCGCTCGACCGTGTTCATCAGCTCGCGGACGTTGCCCGGCCAGGGGTAGCGGAGAAGTCGGTCCATGGCCCGGGGCGTGTACCCCTTCAGTTCCTTGCGGTTTCGTTCCGCAAAGATCTTCAGGAAATGCTGGGCCAGCAGCGGGATGTCCTCCTTCCGTTCCCTCAGGGGCGGGACGCAGAGATTCACCACATTGAGGCGGTAGAACAGGTCCTCCCTGAACCGGCCCTCCGCGACGGCCCGGAGCAGGTCGCGGTTCGTGGCGGCGATCACCCGCACGTCGACGCGGATCACCTCCTCGCCGCCTACGCGGGTGAACTCGCGCTCCTGGAGAACGCGCAGGAGCTTCACCTGCATGCCGAGCGACATCTCGCAGACTTCGTCCAGGAAGATCGTCCCCCGGTCGGCCTGGCGGAACTTGCCTTCTTTGCGGCGGTCGGCGCCCGTGAAGGAGCCCTTCTCGTGGCCGAAAAGCTCGCTCTCGAGGAGAGTCTCCGTGATGGCGGCGCAGTTGATGCGGATGAAGGGCCCGCCCTTCCGGGGGCTGTTGAAATGGATGGCCCCGGCGATCATCTCCTTTCCCGTGCCCGACTCCCCCGTCACCAGGACCGTCGCTTCCGAGGGGGCCACCTGCGCCACCAGGTCCAGGAGCCTCGTCATGGCGGCGCTGCGGCCGATGAGGCTGCCCCGGTCGAAGCGGGCGCCCAATCGTTCCCGGAGCATCCGGTTCTCCTCCTTGAGGTGCCTGTACTCCAGGGCCCGCTCCAGGGCGAGGCGCAGCTCGTCAAAGTCGAGGGGCTTGGTCAGGTAGTCGTAGGCTCCCTTCTTGAGCGCCTCCACGGCCGTCTCCACGGAGGCGTAGGCCGTCATGAGGATGACGGGCAGGGCAGGGTTGAATCGATGGATCCCCTCGAGGGCCTCGATCCCCGAGACGCGCACCATCCGGATGTCCATGAGCACCAGGTCCAGGGGTTCTTTCTCGACGGCCTCGAGGGCCGCGGCGCCGTCGTCGGCTTCCCGGATCTCGTACCCCCAGCCGGTCATCAGGGTCTTGAGCATGGTCCGGTGGGCATAGTCGTCATCCACAACCAGGATCTTGTTCTTCTCGTCCATTCCATCGGTCCTGTCTTGAAGTGCGTTCCGGCACGTCATTCATCGCCTGCGGGAAGGAGAAGGGTGAACGTCGTCCCCTTCCCCGGCTCGCTTTCCAGGCGGATCTCGCCGCCGTGGGCCTCGACGATCCGCTGCACGATGGCAAGGCCCAGCCCCGTCCCGGAGGGCCGGGTCGTAAAGTAGGGCTCGAAGATCCTCGCCTGGTCCTCCCTGCGGATGCCCGCGCCCGTGTCGGAGACGGTCGCCCGCAGGGTCGTCCCGTCGTGGCGGGCGAGAGTCACCGAGAGGACGCCCCCTTTGTCCATGGCCGCCAGCGCGTTCAGGAACAGGTTGAGGAAGACCCGGGTCATCCGGTCGGCATCGATCACGGCCCCGGGAAGCTCCCTGGAAAGATCGATCCGAAGGTCGACCCCCTTCTCCTGCGCCTGCCTCTCGATCGTCCGCAGGGTGTTCCGCACGAGCTCCGCCAGGTTCGTCTTCGCCCGGTTGAGCGTCAGGGGGCGTGAATAATCCAGCAGCTCCGTGATGACCCGGTTGAGGCGCTCCACCTCGTGGATCAGGATGTCGGCCACCTTAACGTCCTCCGGCACCGCCGCGTACCGCTGGCGGAAGTAGGTGGCAAACCCCTTGATCGAGCTCAACGGGTTTCGGATCTCGTGGGCCACCACGGAGGCGAGACGCCCCACGGCGGCGAGCCTCCGGCTGCGCTCCACTTCCCTCCTGAGGCGCTGAATTTCCGAAAGATCCCGCAGCAGGGCGATGCGGCCCATCAGCGCCCCGCCGTCGTCCTTCAGGACCGCCGCGATCATCTCGAGAGACACCCTGCGCCCTTCGCGGATTGTACAGTCGAACTCCTTCTCGACGATGGGCCGCTCCGCCGTGAGCTGCCTCATCACGTTCAGGCAGGAAGGGGGCAGGACCTCCTGCAGGGGTTTTCCGAGGGCCTCTGCCGCAGGCCGCTCGAGCAGCTTCTCCGCCGTGTCGTTGATCGCCATGACACGCTCCCCCGGGTCGCCGGCCACAAGCGCCACGGGCATGTTCTCGATGAGACTGTCGGAGAGGGCCTTCGCCCTCGACAGGGAGGCCCGGGCGGAGCGGTACCCCAGCGCCATCAGCAGGGAAACGATCCCGGCCACGCCGATGAGCAGGAGGACCGCCGCGGTGATGACCGTGTAGCGCGTGTCATGGGACTGGGCCGCCAGAACGGGCTCCAGGTCCAGGCCGACAAAGATCACGTAGGCGCCCTCCCGGCCCTTCCCTTCAAGCCCCCTATAGGGTTCCTCCCGGGGGGCGAACCGGCGATAGACCTCGAACGTTCCCGGTCCGCCGTCGGCGGAGACGACCCTCCAGGCGGCGATTTTCTGCCGATAAACGACCTCGGGATCCAGCTCCGCCCCGTAGAACCCGCCCACCATGCCGGGGTCGCTGTCGGCAAGGATCCGTCCCTCCGTGTCGGTGATGAGCAGGTAATCCACCCCGGGCTGCTGGGCCGTCTCGATGAGCAGCTTCTGCAGCTGGAAACTTCCCCAGTCCATCCCCTCGCCGGCCCTGGCACCGGCCTCGAAGGATCGGATCACGGCTTCCCCCTTTTCCAGGAGGAGCCGGGTGCTCATCTCCCTGTGGCGGCTCACGTTCTCCCAGGTGAAGAACGCGAAAAGCGGCACCAGCACCGCCACCGCGCCCAGGATGAACCACGGCGACACCAACATCCATCGTCTTTTTCGTTCAGCGGTTCCCATGGACGGTCTTCCCGCACAGTTCTGCGTATTCGCGCATGAAGTCAGGAAGTTGAGAAATGATTGAACCCGGGGCAAGAGCAGAGGGACACCCGGTCCCTTCTCAATCGATTCCTGCCTGAATACTTTCTCTCCACCTGTATACACCATATGGATACATTGTAGCCACTTTTTTCTCGCCCGGTATCCGAGAAACAGGGCCACGATCAAATAAAGCCATTTGATATCAGGCACTTATTTTTTGCGCTCCCGGTGGCACGCTCGTTGCCATTAGGTCTAGGCAAGAAAACAACCCCCAAGGAGACGGACACGATGAAAAAGTTGATGATTGCAATGACGGCTCTTCTCTTCCTGACGGCCTTCGTCATGCCGGCCGATGCATACCGCGGAGGCGGCAGGGGCCACGGGTACGGGTTCTGCAACGGCAACGACCTCTCGGGCGTGCAGGGCCTCAACCTGACGGCCGAACAGAAGACGAAGATCGGCGATCTGCGGACCGCTCACCTCAAGGACATCAAGCCCCTCCAGGACAAGCTGCACAGCAAGGCGGGCGACCTGAGGCTGCTGTGGCTGGAGAAAAACCCCGACGAGGGGAAGATCCGGGCGGCGGAGAAGGAAGTGCGGACGCTTCGGGATCAACTGGACGACAAGAAGAGTGATTACCGCTGGGCCGTGTACAAGTCCCTCACCCCGGAACAGCAGGAGTTGCTGAAGAGAAACAGGACCACGGGCCGCTGCTTCGGCCCCGGGCCGGGCGCCGGCAAGGGCATGGGCCCGGGAGCAGGCCCAAGAATGGGCGCGGGAATGGGCCCCGGCATGGGCGGCATGAGGTAACGAGCGAACACGGGACCTTCTTCGAGACACACATCCCCTTCAACAAGGGTCACCCGGTCAGCGCCGGGCGGCCCTTTTTCTTTTCTTCGTGCTTGACTGAACCCGGTCCCCCTGGGCCCTCTACCCTTTTTCTTAATTCCATTTGACTTTTTACGCGAAGCGGTTCAAAAAAAACGGCATTCCCCCTGTCGGCGCATACCCGGCGGGACAAGGACTGCGGGATATGAAAAAGGACGAGCTGGACCGCCAGCAGATCCAATGGGACAGGGCCTACACGGCCGATATGGATTTTTTCGACAGCGAGCCCAGCCTGGCCGCACGAAAGGCGGCCGTGCGATTCCTGGAGGAAGGCCGCAGCCTCATCCTCGAGCTGGGTGCCGGACAGGGACGCGACACCCTGTTTTTTGCCGGAATGGGCCTTCGGGTGTACGCCCTGGATTACAGCGAAAGCGGGCTCTGGGGCATCATCGACAAGGGCGTGAAAACGGACCTGGGCGAAGGGATTACCCCTGTTTTCCACGACCTACGAAACCCCCTGCCCTTCGGGGACAGCTCGATCGACGGGGTCTTCTCCCACATGCTCTACTGCATGGCCTTCAGCCGGGCGGAGATCGAGTTTCTGAACCGGGAAGTCCGCCGGGTCCTCAAGCCGGGGGGGCTCAACATCTACACGGTCCGCCACAAGGGGGATGCCCACTACGGCAAGGGGACCCACCTCGGTGAAGACCTTTACGAGATGAAGGGTTTTGTCGTACACTACTTCGACAGGGCCATGGTGGAGAGCCTGGCCGATGGGTTCGACCTCCTGGGCGTCGAGGAATTCGAGGAGGGGTCGCTGCCCCGGACGCTCTTCCAGGTCACCCTGCGGAAAAAAGAAGGAAGGTAGGAGCGGGCTTCGGTGCGCATCGAATAAGTCAAGCTGGTACGAATCTTGATTAAAAGCATGGTCATGAAACCCGCCCTGACCGGGAAAGAAAAGCTCAACATCCTGCTGGCGCTCGCCGGCATCGCGCTGGTCGTCGTCTACGCCTACTGCGGGGACTCGTGCTCCTACCTGCAGGGGTCGATCTTCGGCATCGACCTGAAGGTCCTGGGGGTCCTCTTCATGGGAACTCTCGTCGCTCTGAGCCTCTTCGGCCTCAGGGAATACAGGCTTGTGCTGTTGTCGGCCGGCGCGGGGGCGGAGGTTTTCCTCATCGGGTTCCAGGTGCAGCACGACGTCTTCTGCCCGTATTGCCTGACCTTCGGGGCGGTCCTGCTGCTGCTTTTCGCCCTCAACCTCGACTGGTCGAAGCGCAGGCTCATCGGGGTGTTCGCCGCCCTGGGCCTGCTCGCCTTCGCGGCCTTCTTCGACGGCTCGGTGACCCCTTCCTTCGCCGCGGAACCCTTGAAGCCCGTCTTCGGGAACGGCCGGGTCCACGTGCGGCTCTACAGCGACTACTTCTGCGGCCCCTGCTCGAAGCTCGACCCGGAGATCGCCGGGCCCGTCGCGGATCTCGTGAAGAAAAACGCCATCCGCTTGACCTTTGTCGACACGCCGGTGCACCCGCACACGACGCTCTACGCCCGGTACTTCCTGTACGCTCTCAACGAGAAGAAGGACATCGACCACGCCAACCGGGTGCGCCACGCACTCTTCCAGGCGGCCGCGCTGAACATCACGGACCGCGAGAAGCTGGAGGAGCACCTGAAGAAGAGCGGCATCAAGTTCAAGGTCTTCGACCCGACGCCGACGTTCAGCTTCATGACGGGCTACCTCACCGAGGACAGGATCCGCTCGACGCCCACCGCCGTGATCCTCGACAGCGGCCGGAAGAGGGTGGTCAAGGGTTCCGCGGACATCGCCAGGGCAATCGCCGAGTTGAACTGAACGGGCCCCTTGCGTCCATGCCCTTCAGCCACGCACGACAAGAACGTCGCAGGAGGCGTGGCGGAGGACCTTCTCGGCAGTCCCCCCCAGGAGATGCTCCTTGATTCCCGTTTTGCCGTGCGAGGCCATGACAACGAGGTCCGCCCCCCGGTTGCGCGGCCGTCTCCACGAGCTGCTCGTCGGGCGACCCGCTCCTGACCGCGATCTCGACGGAGGCCTGTTTCGCTTCCGGGAACCGTTCGACAACGCTCTCCGGCTTCCCCCTCGCATGCGTTTCGAGTTTCTCCTGGAATTGCCTCATTTCAGGCTCGTCCATCCAGTCCCCGACGCCCAGGGGCAACTAATCCACGACATGAAGAACGCAGATTGCGGCGGGCCTGGGCTTGCGGCGTCGAGCGCCTTGCGGAATGCCCTTTCGGAAAACGGGGAAAAGTCGATGGGCACCAGGATCGATTTCGGCTTCAGCGTGGCCTGTCCCTTTTTTGCGCCAGGGAATGATTGCGGGAGCTTCGGTTCCTCGACAGCTGTTATTGTTCAGACCCCCGAGGCGGCACGAAGCTTCCTCGTCGGGAATCAAACCTCCAGGATGCAGTTCTCACCCCCGTAGGGATTGCTGCACCGCCTCGGGCAGGAAGGGTCGCCCACCCAGACCCCATCCACGACCAGGAGGTATTCGTACATCCCGGGGGCAAGATACTTGACGGCTTTCCAGCCCGTTGAATGCCTCCTGAACGGGTCCTTGCGGGGATCCCAGCCGTTGAATGAGCCGGCAAGATAGACTTCCTTCGCCTCAGGCGAGGCGAAGGAAAACGTCACCCTCCTTCTCGTTTTATTTTCGATCCGTTTCATGCTCGTCCCCCCTGCGGTTGAACCCTTCACGATCCCGGCTCACGGACGATCAGCACATCGCAGGCCGCGTGACGGATGACCCTGTCCGCCGTCCCGCCGAGAAGATGTTCCTTGACGCCCGTCTTCCCGCGAGCAGCCATGACGATGAGGTCGATGCCCTTCTCCGCCGCATCCTTCACGATCTGCTCGTAGGGTACGCCGCTCTGCACATCCAGCTCGATCGCGGCCCCCTTGGCGTCCGGGAACTTGTCCACGAAGCGGGCGAGTTCGACCCGCGAGGCCCTCTCGATATCGGCCTGAATCCGCTTGACCGACGGCTCGTCGAACCAGTAATCCCCGACGACCAGCGGCAACTGCCTCACGACGTGGAGAACGTGGATCTTCGCTGCGAAAGACTTCGAGAGGTCGAGCGCCTTGCGAAAGGCCCTTTCTGAAAACGCGGAGAAATCGGTCGGCACCAGGATGGTTTTCGGTTGGAACATGGTTCACCTCCTCGATTTCATGAAGGAAAAAGGGAATCTGCTCCCCATGACGGATCCTCCGAAGCCGTCCGGGGTCCCTGCGCTGCCTGTGGGAAAAGGGGTCCTGTCTTCTCTCCCGCCGCTGCCGTTGTCCCGACGATGCACGCGCGGTGGTCAAGCGGCTTCACGCTCGGAAGGGATGGATTTCGTGTGTGCGCGACTGCGTGAAGCGGTGCCGGCGACCCGGCAATCGCGGCATCGCAGAAGCCCGTTCTTGTAGACGTAATCGAAGTAGTCCCCCTTCATCATGTCCGTGTAATCCTCTCTCCTGGCCTGCGACTTCCGCCGTCTGCAGCCCCAGAGGGTGATCCGAAGATTCCCCGGCTGGTGAGGACACACGATCATGTTCCGGCGGTTCCTGGAAAGCCATTCCTCGATCTGATGCGCTGTCACCCTCATGATCCGGCCTCCTTTCCGCGGCCAACCTTCAGGACAGAACCCCTTTCGACCTTTCGACACGGAACGGCGCAACGGATGTGCACCCTCGGACACGCATGACACAGGACCCGGGCAGCGGGCGAAACGCGTTGGGCGATGCGCAGTCGGCTTCGTTCCGCAGGGAACAGGAGAGGGTCGCAATCTTTACGCCTTCTGCAGGAGAACGAAGATCGTCCCCTTGTCGTCCTCGATTCGAATCGGGCGGGCCTCGACCGGGCAGGGAAGATCGATCGCGTGACGGACGAAACGGCTCCGCACCGTCCCCGTGATCATCAGGCGGGCGCCCTCGATGGAAATCCGGATGTCTTCGGGGTTGCCGCCGGTAAAAGACAGGGCGATGACGACCGCCTTGACCCCTTCCCACGTGGTGACCCGGAGGTTCTGCCTCTCGCCGCAGGTGACCTGAGCCCACGGGGAACGCTGGAACCTCGGCTCCCGGAGATCCCTCTCCCCGGACCGTCGCCCGTGCCGCCCGGCGAATGCATGGATGGATGCCGCCATCGGGTCTACCCCCTTTTCTATCCGGCGGACCCTTTGACGGATTGAAATGCGAGATATCGTTCCAGGGTCTCCAGCATCGTGATCTCGTCTTTCAGGCCGGGGCGGGAGGAATTCCCGTTTTCTCCGAAAAAGCGCTCCAAGGACGCCAGGAAAGACGATTGCGCGACGCGATCGCGCGGCGGCGACGCCTTCCTTTTCAACACGATCGAGATCAACCCGTTTTCGTTTTGCATTTCGGCCTCATCGACATGGACCTCGTAAGGCAGATCCAGCGCGTGACGGAACGTCCGGGAGGATTTTCTCTCCCCGCGGAATTCCCCCTTTTCGGCCGGTAAGTCCGGGGGGAGGGTTCCGTGGAAGATCAGGCGCATGCCCTGAACCCGAATCTGAATATCGTCCAGACCGAAGCGGCGCAAATCCGCCGACACAAAGAGGCTTTCCGTTCCGGCCCACATGTAGATTTCCGGGGCTTCGGTCCCCCTGGAGCCGTCCGGCCTGTCCAGGTACACCGACCGGGTTCGGATCCGACTCGCCGCGCCTTCCCCTCGGGGGTGGGAAGCCTTCGCCTGACGGGCATAACGAGACATGGAAGATCTCCCTCCGGATTGCAGCGGGTTTTGTTTCTGGCGGGCAACTCGCGATTCAGGGTACGGGGACCTGTGTGGACATCCCGGCTATGGGATGACGTTCGAGCGTCACCTGCTCGCCCATTCATCTCTCTTGGGTGTTAAATAAATGAATTTTACCGGATTAACAATAATGAAAGAATAGTGGATAAATAGTGTTAAAAAACACTATTCCGAAATGGAAGAAAGATAGGTCCGCAGGTTGGCTTTCTTGTTGGTCAAGCCCAGCTTGCTCCTGATGTGGGCGCGGTGGGTATCGATGGCGAATTTGGACAGATCCATGAACCGGGCGATTTCCTTCGTTGTTTTCCCTTCCTTGATGAGATTGGCGATCTGGATCTCTTTCTGCGTGAGATTCAGGTACTGCAGGGAAAGCTTCTGCGCAAAGGGGGATACGATGCCCTGGAGGTTGGATTCCAGGATGTGGACATGGGTCAGCTCCTTCTGTCCGGACAGCAGTTTTTTCAGCTCCGCCAGCTGCGGGAGGACGAGTTCTCTCACGCTTGCCAGAATCCTCTTTTCCAGATCGGCCTTGTCCTCCTCCCGCTGCTTCAGCAGCACCCGCAGGGCCGCGTTCATCTCTTCCAGGGCATGGGTCTTGGCCTTCAACTCCTCGGCCATCGCCCTGAGGGCTTCCTCGTTTCGCTTTCTGTCGGTGATGTCGAGAAGGGAAAGCACCGTCTTCTTCGTACCCGGCATCATGGCGACCGTCGCGCAGACATCCCGGATTCGCCCTTTCCTGTCCGTGTATCGGAACTCGTAGTTCCTCGGCGCCGCGTCCGGATCGAGACGCCGCAGGCGGTGATACCCCATCACCCGCTCCAGGTCCTCCTCGAGGATGAATTCCGTCCAGCTTTTTTTCCCCTCGATCTCCCCGGCCTCGTAACCCGTTTGCTTCACGAATTCCCTGTTGACCATGGAGATGGTGGTGTCCTCCTCGACGATCATGGTCGCCCCGGGTGTCGTCTCGAAGATGGTGCGGTACATGAGTTCGGACGTTTTCAGCTCCTCCTCCGCACGCTTCCTGTCCGTGATGTCGATCGAGGTGCCGACCCACTCCCGCACGCTTCCGTCGTCCTTGAAGAGGGGGACACCGCGGACCAGCCAGTACCTGTAAACGCCGTCGTGTCTTCGCACGCGGTACTCGACCTCGTAGGCGCCCTTTGCCGCGACGGCTTTGTTCCAAGCCTCCAGGGCACGGTCCCGATCGTCCGGGTGAAGCGCATCCGCCCACCCCGAACCCTTGATCTCCTCTTCGCTCTGGCCCGTGAAGGACCGCCAAGCGGGAAGATCCTCCACCAGTTCACCCTTTGGATCGGCCGTCCAGCCCACTTGCCCGGTCAACTCGATGTAAGACCGGTAGCGCTGCTCGCTGATCCGCAGTGCCTCCGCGGCCTGCTTGCGCTCGGTGATGTCCTCGACCATCTCGATGGCCGCCACGACCCGTCCCCTGGAGTCCGTAACGGGGGTTGCGACGATTCGATAATGTTTTATGGTTTCCCCCGACGGGGTGTCGGTGACGGCCTCGTGGATTTGGCCGTCTCTCAACGTGAGGACCGTGGGACAGTAGGGACAGATTCCTTTAGCCGGCGGGTCGTTGAACGACTCGTAGCAAAGGGGCGTGACGGCCGGGTTCACGCCGGGAAACCACTCCCGCATCTGCCGGTTCAAGGTCCGTATCCGCATGGCCGGGTCGATCATGGCAACGCCGACGCCGATATTCTCGATGATGTTCCGGTACTTCTCCTCCGCCTGCCTCAGCTCGCCGGACAGGCGATCCCTCTCCCTGCGGTTTCCCTCAAGGGCCGCGCCCCGCCTTCCCGAGGCCCCGGTTCCCGCCTTCGTGTTTCCGGTTTTCGTCCGCTGAGCCATGTTCCTCACTTCAACGATGGATAGGGTTGCATTTTACAGGCGCCCGTCCTTCCGGCCTGCTTTCAGGCCGGGTTCAGTCGGCGCTGGATCTCCTCGGCCAGTTTTTCGGTGATCCCCGGGACCTTCCGCAACGCGTCCCGGCCCGCCCGGCGCAGCGAGTCGATGTCGCCGAAATGGCGCAGCAGGGCCCTCTTCTTGGCCGCCCCCACCCCGGGGATTTCGTCGAGGAGCGACCGGGAATCGCGCTTCTCCATCCGGCGGCGGTGGTGCGTGACGGCGAAGCGGTGGGCCTCGTCGCGGATCCGCTGCAGCAGCAGCAGGGCGGCGGGGTGCTTGGCGATGTACACGGGGTCTTTTCGGCCCGCCAGGTACACGTGGTCCTGCTCCCTCATCGAGGGCCTGCGCCGGGCTTCCCCCGGTTCATCGGCCGGCGCCGAACCCTTCGCCAGGCCGATCACGTCGAGGCCGCCGATCCCGAGCTCCCGCAGGACCTTCACGGCCATGCTCACCTGCCCCCTGCCGCCGTCCACCATGAGAAGGTCCGGCAGGCCCTCCCGGTTCTCGAAGCGCCGCCGAAGGACCTCGTGCATGCTCGCGTAGTCGTCCGGGCCTTCGACGCCGCGGACGTGGTAGAGCCGGTAGCCCGACTTGTCGGGCCTGCCGTCCGTGAAGGACACCAGCGACCCCACGGGCAGCTCGCCGCCGAGGGTGGAGATGTCGACGCACTCGATGCGGCGGGGC
>JGI11944J13513_1000610_pt1 | contig 32924 bp, 26 predicted proteins | sample TerdegcoTASludge_FD_13513 | JGI IMG/M metagenome (IMG submission 13513) | reverse complement strand
TTATACATTGAGTATATGTTGGACGTACTAAGGTAAAGTACTTTTGATTGACCTTAGTTAAAAAATTATGGGGGGATCTGAGTTGTGCAACACCCTCTGTAATAATAGGATTTACCATTTTGATGCTTGGGATGCTTTTCCCAGTTCTTCTCTTTATTTGGTTTAATGTTCCTCACGATAGTTCAACACATAGCAGTTCAAGTGAACAGTCTTTTTCTACACACAGCATTACGGTTAAACCAACCCTGAAACCAATTCCAACCCTTGAAGTAGAGATACCTTGGGAGTTTAATGAAAATGCTCTACCCTGTTACGAGGAATGTCGAAATTCCCTTCAAAAATGTCATGAGAAGAACAACCTTACAGCTGGTCATTGGCTCCCGGAACAAGAAAGTAAAGAACGCGCGAGATTTTGTGAAAATGAAAGAATAAAATGTCATAATACTTGTACAAAGACGTTCGGCAATCAAATAGTGCAGGAAAACGAATATCCCAACAGTGTGGCCACGCCTTACTCCCCCAATATTATTACTCCCAACTATTACCCCAATAGTGTTGTCATGCCTTACTCGCCGAAGAAAATCATTTAACCAACAATACCCCACTATATTTCTTTTTGTGTCCAGTTAACACCATTATAATCTGGTTCAGACATATGGGGGATGTGCCTACCATTAAGGAATGATTCTCAAGTTTCCCAGGAAGGTCTGGTTATCACTCATCCCGGTTACTTTACTCGTGGCCTTGGTCATGGCTCCGGTGATCTTGTACTCACACAATCTCTATCTTCAAATACCGGACTTTTTACCCTGGTAGACTGTTGATGTGGTGGTGCTGGCGGTCTGGTCCCTGGTATTCGGATCCTATGTGGTATGGATCATGTCCGTGGTATGGAATACCGGCAGTCATTACAGGATTATGCCTTGGATAACAACTGATGATGTTATCGCCCAAAAAACGCCATGATGTTCCCATCAGCCCCAACTAATGAAAATGTGATCCATTTTCATGACAGATTTTTTCGCATATCAAGTAAAAATACCCACTGTTCGATAAGGAACATTCTAATTATCAAGCATTCCTGTCATCTTTCCTGATTTTGAAACATAGATCAATTGCCCCCTACACAGTTTCAAAATAAATTCTCCATTTCCGATAATTTTCTTAATACCCCGGTCAATATCATGGTATGGACCAGAGCGAAGAGTATCACGAAGCTAAAAGGAAAGTCACAAAACTCAGGGGATTTTATCAGCATCTTGGCTTTTATATCATCATGAATGCCATTCTCATAGTAATAAATTTAATAATAAGCCCGGACAGTCTGTGGTTTTACTGGGTGACCATCTTCTGGGGAATCGCTGTGCTATGGCAGGCGTATGATGTCTTTGGAGATGAGAAGATCCTCGGAAAAGATTGGGAGGAGAAGAAGATTCAGGAATATATGGGAAAGAAAAAGTGAACCCCGCAGTTACTGAAACCCTCCTGCAACCCATCCGGTATACCCGCCGGCCACATTGAGGATGTTTGAAAAATCGTTTCTCTTCAGGATACTACAGGCCATGGAAGATCTCGCCCCAGTTGCACACAGAACGGCGATCCGCTTCTCCCTGGATAGTTCTGAGTACCGGGTCCGGAGATCAGGCCAGTGGATATTCACGGATCCGGGAATATGATACCCGGCAAACTCTGCCCCCGTTCTCACATCCAAAACAATAAGCTCCTTATCAGCCTTCAATAACGCATCAAGTTCCTGAACAGAAATCGTCTGGATGTGGTCCAGTTCATGTCCGGCCAGAGCCCATCCCCACACTCCTCCCTCTACATACCCGATGATCCGGTCAATACCTACCCGGTGAAGCATAAGGGTTATTTTTGGGATCTCATCAGGACGATGAACAGCGAGCAGAATATCTCTGTCAGGAGGGATTACCCACCCGGTGAACGTTGAAAAGTTCATCTCACCATCGATATTCCAGCTCTTCGGGATATGAAGAGACCCGAAGGCATCGTATCGTCTGGAATCAAGCACTTCACATGCCCCCTGTGTCATGAGATCCTTTCCTGCCCGTGGGCTGATTCCCCTGACAGGAGGTAAAGTTGAGAGAAGAGCAGGGCCCCTTCGATTCTCATCAGAACACCGGCTGAAGTGATCCGGAGAGGGGGGCATATTTTTCGTAAGTTCATTGATGAATGCCTCTTTATCGTGAATCTGGAGTATCTGGTTAAACCTCCGTTCATAGCCGATGGTTGTCGTCCGTTTAGCGGATAATGATCTTCCACAGAATGATCCGGCTCCATGAGCGGGGTAGACCTCACAATAATCCGGCAGTTTCATGATCTTCTCATGGAGGGAGTCATACAATGCTGATGCAAGCTCATGGGCACGTCCGGGAAAAAGATCCGGCCTTCCTACATCACCGACAAAGAGGGTATCACCGGAAAAAAGAGCAGCCGGTTCATCTCCTCTGCTCAGGTGGGTGACAATATAACTGATATGCTCCGGTGTGTGGCCTGGTGTCTCAATGACAGAGATGGAACAGTCATCAAGGGTAATGGTACTTCCCTCACTGACAGGAATATGGGGAAATACACATCCGGCACTCTTTGGAGCATAGATTGGTGCACCGGTTCTTTCATGGAGATCGAGGTGACCTGATATGAAATCTGCATGCAGATGTGTCTCAAGAATCCCGGTAATTCTAAATCCTTCTTCATCAGCAGCCTGAATGTAGATATCCGGATCCCTGGCTGGATCGATGATCATGCAGGAGGAAACCCCGCCCAGAAGGTATGAGCTGTGAGCGATCCCCGGAATGAAAAACTGCCTGATAATCATGAAGAGATGATCATCTCAGGAAGTGATGAATCATTCCCCCATCTCGTATGACCAGCCGGTCCTGCAGGGTTTTTGGGATCTGGTACAGGGAGCATACTCCTTTGTTTATCTCCTCTTCTATCTGCTGAATTTTTTTCCTGATTCTCTCCTTGTCATGAAAGGATCTGGCACATTCACGTCTCTGTTTAAGAAAGGTCAGCCTATGTAAAGATTTGGTAATCTGCCTGACATGCTCCATCTCTTCAGGGGAATACCAGTCTGGCTGATGAACCGGGATAGCAGCGATGAGTTGTTCCGGATGGAGAGAAGGCTGGTTTTTACTTATATACCTGTAGTACCACCTGATCAGGGATGATCCAAGCAGACCTTCAAGGTATTCATCCGGGCCCTTTATGATGATATCTGCAGCGTTCTCATAAGTATCTCCTGCGGTAATCAGCAGACCATCCGAAGTGTCTTTTAGTGATATCCAGCACCCGTCATGGTTGTGTTCAGACAGGTCTTCTGGTGTATAGAGAGCTCCAAGACAGTACTCAGAGAGTGATACCGAATCTTTCAGGAGATAACTCAGAACGACGCTCTCCAATGGATCTTCAAGGTTCCAGCCATCTTCTTTTGGCAGATCATCCCGGTTCAGATGATATGATACCATACATCCGTTATTGGTAAACCGGGTGATCCCGATTGATGACGAAATATTTCCTGCACAGATGCATGACCATGTATCAGACAGGTCCCGTTCCGATGGATGTTCATCCAGGATGATCTGAGTCACTCTGCTTCTCCGGATCATCTTCCTGAATGGTCCCGCATGCATATCAGAAAGCCATGCTGACGGGAGAAAAATAAATGAGCGGTGTTGCATTCTGATTGCATATTCAGCAGTATACAATGCAGTCATCGCATCATAGGAATAAGATGAAAAGTGTTTACACAGGTACTGGTGTACTTCCGGATCTTTCATGGCTTTTTGTCTGCATGGAGCGGTGATGAGCATGGCAGGACGAGGTATGTTTTCCAGCCAATCTTCATCAGATGGTCTCAGCGAATGAACGGCTGCCTGTGCCTCGTGCACTGAGAGATATTCATTTGCAATCTCTTTGGAAAAGAGGATATTTCCAACCCTGATATGTGACCGGAACATATCCAGCTGTTCTTTCTCACAGAGCTGAAAGAGGTCCGGGTGCCGTAAATCACCATCGATTGCATGGAGTATCAGCCCGAACCTGGTCAGCAGAACTGAAGAAAACGAGGGATCTGAACAGAAGACAGTATCTGCAATTCTGCTGAACCGATCACGGGGAGAATCCTCTTTTCCGGTATGTGATCTGAGAAGAAGAAGCAATAATTCACCATTGCCCGATTGCGGATCAATGACAACCGGAGTTCCCTCTGATTCGTTTATGTACCGGATTACATGGAAAAAGACCGGTGATGATATAAGAGATGAGATATCGCAGTTACTGGCAATATAATCCTTCTTTCCCGTGTTCCGATCTCTGACCCGCGTTATCAGACGGCTGAACGCACGAACGAGAATGACCGGGTCTATGAGATATATCCGGATGGGCTCAGGAACCGGGAGAGAGCACCCTTCTCTTACCATCATGGAATGAGTTACCGGATCAGGTAAGTAAGGAGGTTTGTCTTTCAGATAGCCTGGGATCGCAGATCCACATGTCACAAGATAACTGATCCAGGAATGTTCCGGGACCGTGTAAAAATCAATGCCACTGCTTTCGAAAATTTTCTTTGTAACGGTTTCCAGAATGCCGGAAAGGACCAGGAGTTCACGTCTCTCCCGATCACTCTCTCCATAGGTCCTGTAAAAAACCCCTGACAATGTCCTGTGTAAAGCATCCAGATATGTGTCCAGAGATTCAGAAATATCAGCAGATTCACAGAGTATTCCTGTTTGGATGAGTTCAGGAAGGGGCTTTTTTTTTTTTTTTTTTTTTTTACCTGGCTAATGGTACTACTGATAATTCGATATCCTGCACAGGCACCTGTATTTTTCAGGTGAATTATGAGTTCTTTTTTTATCTCATCACTGATATCAGACTTTTTGGAACAATCCCAGATGATAACCTTACGGAGATCATCCAGGGTGACATAAAAACAGGATATACTGTGATTATAATCTTTGATGATGAGATTTCTCTTTCTCAGGGAACAGATATTATCTAAAAAGCCTGCCTTCCTGATTACCTGAATGCAATCCTGGTGAATGTCAGGAATCATACGAAGAATACCTGAAAAGAAGTATAGCGAGGGATGGATTTGAACCATCGGTCTACGGGTTATGAGCCCGTCGGGATATCCTGACTACCCCACCTCGCTAAAAGTGGATATGAATGTCTCTCGGATGAAGATATATATCTATCGCTTCTCTGATGCGAATTTTTAAACCAACACCAAGCCAATCATCACCTATGGATGAGGAACTTGAGCGGTTACGGGCAAAAAGAATGGAGGAGATCAAACAGCGCATAATGACCCCGCCATCGGCCCATGAAGGAATTCTTATCGTCACGCAGGAAAATTTTTCCAGGATAATCCGTGAAAACCCGAATCTTATCATTGATTTCTGGGCTCCCTGGTGTGGCCCCTGCCGGATGCTTGCTCCGGTTATCGAACAGCTGGCGGCAGAATATGCCGGAAGAATCCGGTTTGCCAAATGTAATACCGATGAAAATCAGCAGATTGCATATCAGTTTGGAATATCAGCTATACCATCCCTGTTTTTCTTTCAGAATGGTACGATTATTCATACAGTTTCAGGAGCTCTTCCAAAAGAACATCTTGAGATGCAGATTCGTTCGGTGTATACTATTCAAGCCCCCCACCGGAGTGATTAGGGTATACTATGACAATGAATCATAGAAGCTTGTTTACTGATTTCTACCTTCCAACAGGAACTGAAACGCTTTTACAGCATCGATCAACCCATATCCATAGGTTGGGTCCCAGCCAGGTTCTCCCAGGTCAAACGCATTTGAATACAATGCTTTCAAGAGGTCATCCCGTGACACATCAGGAAAAGAGCTCAATAATTGTGCGATGACTCCGGCAACATGGGGTGCTGCGGCACTTGTACCGGGGAATGGAACCGGAAAACTTCCGGCACCGCTGACCTGTACATTTGTCGGTGCACAGATATCCGGTTTCCACCGTCTGGATGGTTCAGGTATCCGGATAGTAACCGGCCCCTGGGATGAATCCGGTGAGACAGAATACGGTGTTCCAATCCCGACTGATCCTACCGTTACCACTTCTTCTAGTGCCGCGTGGCCAAAAATGGAATCTACTGGATCCTTTACGACCTCTGATTCAACCTGGCGTGGATCGATATTCCTGATATACATTTCAAGAATATTCGGTGTGATATTTTCACCGTTCCGTATAATTGACAATGATATCCGCCTGGATTCGTTCATCTCATTTCTGTAGACCAGATGTTCAAACGGTTCTCCGGTATCTTCCTGAATATTCATACTCGTTGCAACGACCTCACCCTTTGCAGGATCGGTGAGGAAGAGGTCATAGTCATGAACCGCACCTCCCCATGGGTCATCCCACTGTAAGGTAATTATAACCTCGTCATCAGGTTTGAGGATCATGGGAATTGCAGAATATCCTTCACCAAAGTCATGGACCGTCTGCTCTGGTCCGATATTTAAACCCGGTTTCCAGGACTTTTGATAATGAAGTGAGGCAAAATTGCCTGAAACGGTAACATAGATGCAATCCGGATGAGATTTCAAGACCTCCCTGATATGATCTGCAACGTCACCATCTTCGAGAAATGGCTGCTTGAAAAAATAGAGGTCATCACAGATGATCCGGCATCCGGCATCAGCCAGTGTTGAAACTGCCCGTTTAAAATCGTCTGAATTTCCTCCATACGCATGAAAACAGAGTTCTGCATCAGGTGCAATGTCATGGATGATCTCAAGCATTGCCGTCCCTTCATCTCCAGTCCCTCTCTCATACAGGGTTACTGGTCCCAGTTCTCCCATCTTTTGGGACAGTTCCAGGGACTCTGCTCCGTTTCCGATGACTCCAACTTTGATACCTTTTCCTGATGCACCGAATACTTCTCGAATACCATTACTTCTGACCAGAAGATCCCCTTCGGTCTGCAAAGATCCAACGCAGGATACTATGGTTGAGTTATCAGAAGATAATGTCAGGGATGTAGTATCTGTCTTCATAGCGCATGAGCTCAGGCAGATATACCCAAGTACCACACACAAAACAAGTACCTTCATGCACCCCATTTGACAGATCCCCCCCGGATCTGAAGACCAGACAGGAGCCCCTCTTCAGGACGCTTTCCTGTTTGATGAGCTATGTATCCATGAAATATAAGGTTCTCAGAGTCCTCCCTCTGGTCAATCAAATCTTCTATTATCTGGCCTGACGAATACTGATATGTTCAATATGGATATTCATTTATTTCAGAGCTTTAGAATTTGTTTTCCTGTATTTTGTGTCTGTATGTGTTGTATCCTGTTTCCCGCTGCAATGGCGGAAGAGAAGATAGGATATTTTGAAGTGACATCAGTTCCTGAGGGGGCAGATGTCTTTATCGGCTCACAGTTTATGGGAGAAACTCCGGTTCTGATACCTGCCCGTAATCAGACAGATGGAACACGGATCCGGGTTATGATGCAGGGATTTGAGATATGGGAACAGAATATTGCAGGAACCCCTGCTGCCGGTCAGGTAGTTCCCATAAAGGTCTCATTAATCCCAATCTCTCCATTTGGAACACTTGAAGTTACATCTTCTCCTTCAGGAGCTTTAGTCACGGTGGATAATGGCATGGGTCAGATGACTCCCTGGACTTACCGGGATATCAGTACCGGGACACATCTGGTCTCTCTTTTTCTCTCCGGATTTGAGCCGTATGTGGTCAATATTGATGTTCTTCCCGGCCAGGTAACCAGGCTTCATGCGAATATGACGATCCGTTCCGGAGCGGGATCCCTGCAGGTCAGTACAACCCCCGGTGGAGCATCGGTGTATGTGGACGGGGTTTTTTCCGGGACCACGAACACAGTGATAGGAAATATCCCGCCTGGAAAACGCCGTGTCCATATTACGAGGGCGGGGTTTGAAGATTATGAGCAATGGGTAGTGGTCAGCAACCGTCAGGTAACAGTAATTGAAACTGCCTTAACACCGGTGACAAAAACATCTGACGGAGCACTTGTCATCACATCAGATCCTCCCGGAGCCTCAGTATTTGTGGATGATCAGTTCAGAGGAATGACAGAGACCGGCAGGTCGCTTGAACTGACCGGTATGAGTCCAGGCCAGCACAAAGTTTACATGAGTATCAGAAATTACGAGGACTACTCAACAATGGTTGATATACGGGCAGGTGAGGTAACGCCGGTTTCAGCCAGACTGAACCCGAGCCCCATGCCCCAGGACTGTGGAAAACTTATCCTGAATACCGAACCGGCAGGCGCAGAGGTATATATTGACGGTTCACTTGTTGGGGTTACGCCGGCAACCATAGACACAGTCTGCACAGGGAAACATACTTACCGGTTGCTCCTTGCAGGATACCAAGACTACTCATCACAGGTAGAACTGATCCCTGGTCAGGTTCTGCAGGTAAATACTGTCCTCACGCCCGAATCGGAAAAGGCAGAAGGGACTCCGGGACCGGCGATTCCAGTGATCATCGCAGTTCTGGCTCTTGTACTGGTCCTCTTCTCAAGAAGAGGATGAACAGATCCCTTCTCCTTCTTTCCGTGATGATATATACCGTGCCGGGCAATATGTAGAGAGTTTAGATCAGGGCATGGGATATGAGGAAAATATCGACTCCTCATTACACCTGAAATATCGGAGTTTTTCATGCAGGATAATCCATCTATTCAGTTTGATGATCAAAGACTGGCGAAACGTCAGCAACTCATCGAGGCCGGGGTACCGATGTACCCTCATGAGTTCAGGCGTTCACACACAATAGCAGAAATCAGAGCAAAATATACACAAGTAGGGCATGATCCGTCATCAGATCAGGTGATCACGGCAGGCCGGTTATATGGTGTGCGGGATCATGGAAAGACGTTTTTTGCAGACCTCCGTGATGAGACTGGAAGAATTCAGTTGTATATCCGCAAGGACGCTCTTCCTGAAGGGAAATTCCAGATGTTTAAATCCTCAATTGAGAGGGGGGACATCATCGGGGTAACCGGGAGAATTTTCAAGACTAAGGTAGGGGAGATTTCCATTTTTGTCGATGATATTATCCTTCTTACCAAGACACTCTGCTCCCTGCCGGAGAAGTTTCATGGTCTGACCAATCTTGAGAAACGGTACCGGCAGCGGTATCTGGACCTCATCGTCAATGAAGAGAGCCGGGAGACATTCAGGACACGGAGCAGGATCATATCGCTGCTGAGAAATTACCTCACCGGGCAGGGATTTCTTGAGTTTGAGACCCCGACTCTCCAGCCCCTCTATGGAGGAGCAAATGCACGGCCCTTCACAACTTTTCATAATTTCCTTGGCCAGAAACTCTATCTCCGGATCGCTCCCGAATTATACCTGAAAAGACTGGTTGTAGGTGGCTTTGAGAAAGTCTTCGAGGTTGCGAAAAACTTCAGAAATGAGGACATTGATACCAGTCATAACCCGGAATTCTCTATGGTTGAGATATACCAGGCATATGCTGATTACACTGATATGATGAAACTGACCGAAGGTATTATCAGCAGCATTGTCCACGACGTGACCGGGTCATATGAGGTGGCATTTGAAGAAAATACCATTTCATACAAAGCACCCTGGACGGTCATGAGCATGGAAGAGGCTGTGAGGACCATTGGGAAGGTTGATATCTTTGCTCATGATCTGGAGAGTCTGAAAAAGATCGGGAAAGAGAAAGGCGTTGATGGTATTGACGATGTCCACACACAACGTGAGATGCTGGTCCTCTTTTTCGAAGCTCTTGTCGAGGATAAACTGATACAACCGACCTTCATCACCGACTTTCCTGTTGAAAACTCACCACTGGCAAAGTCTCATCGGGAAAAAGAGGGATTTGTCGAACGGTTTGAACTGTTCATTGCCGGAATGGAGCTTGCCAACGGGTTCTCCGAGCTGAATGATCCCCTGGATCAGATGGAACGGTTTGAGGCTCAGGAAGAGAAGCGGAGGCTTGGTGATGAAGAGGCCCAGATGCATGATTACGATTTTGTCAATGCTCTTGGGTATGGCATGCCACCGACGGGAGGTGTCGGGATTGGTATTGACCGGCTTGTTATGCTGATAACAGGAAATACCTCAATCAAGGAGGTGATCCTCTTCCCATCCATGAAGCGGGAAGTTACCACTCCGGCTGACGAAGAGGAACCATCGTCTGTTTAAGATGAATGTAAAGGAAAAATTTTATCCATTATCTTTTATTTCACAAAGCATTTCAAATCTGCAAATCTTTTTGTTCGCACCACCTGTTTTGCATGCTCTTTAATTCTGCATAAACGCACCGATGCTCTAATATTTTTTAGAAAATATTATACGTCAATAAAAAATATCCTTGTCATATTGTACATGGCATAAAACTGGTGTCTTACGGGAGAACTGACCCTGCATAATCCAGTGTTTTTATCTGAGGCGGGATTCTCGGATAAATGCTGAATTAAAAGAATATGCAGGAGTTTTACCATGGGGTCAATTATGGACTTGGGGGTTAGGATGCGATGAACCGGAACATATCTAAAGGAGTGCTTGCTGCGCTCTTATGTATTCTCTTATGCTGCATTGTGATGGCAGATAATCAGGAAATAAATTATACTGATATTTCTGCACATCCGGTGCAGTTTATCGAAAATGTCGGACAGGCACACGAAGATATTCTGTATCAGGTGAAAAGTTCTGAATTTTCATTTGATTTTACCAAAGATGCTCTTCTGGTAAGTGGTCCGTCCGGTGACTGTGAGGAGTGTGGAGAGAATGTCACTACTCCGGTGATTGTAACAGTTGCAGATGCTGAAGAGAACGTCACCGTTGAGGCATTTGACAAACTTGATGGATATGCAAACTTCCTCATCGGGAAGAATGAGTCAGACTGGCAGCAGTATGTTCCCTGGTATGGGGGCATCCGGTATCGCGAAATACTTCCTGGAATTGATCTCTCCTATTCCGGAAAGCAGGGTGTTCTCAAACGGGAGTTCACCGTCCGGGAAGGCGCCGATCCCAATGCCATCCGACTCATTTATGGAGGAAACGAGGGGTTATCGCTCACAGAAGATGGTTCCCTGCAGGTAGTTACGTCGTTTGGTAATCTGACCGAACGGTCTCCTTATTCTTATCAGATAATTGAAGGCAATACTATTGAGGTTGAGTCTTCATACCAGATTTTTGAAAATGGTGAGGTCGGGTATACTATTGGAGAATATGATCCTGCCTATCCGCTTATAATTGATCCGTACCTAGAATATTCCACCTTGCTTGGGGGAAATCTCGAAGATTATGGTATGGATATTGCCAGGGATTCTTCGGGGGATGTGTATGTGACCGGATATACGTCGTCCTGTAATTTTCCGTTACGAGATCCAACGGTCATTAATACTGCATATCTTAAATTTAATGGTTCATATTGTCATAACAGTCGGGATGCATTCATAACGAAAATTGGGATCAACCAGACAACTGGAAATGCATCCATCATATTTTCAACGTATCTGGGTGGAGATAAGGCAGACTTTGGCAGGGGAATAGCAGTTGACTCCCTGAAGAATATTTACGTGACTGGAGACACATTCTCTGAAGACTTTCCAATAATGCTTCCGTTTGCCTATGGTGACAGGCTTCATGGGTCAAATGATGCATTTGTTATAAAATTGGATCCGACCGGCACAATTATCAGATGGTCTGATTATCTTGGAGGAAATTTTGCCGATCAGGCGAATGATATCGCCCTTGACAGTCTGAATGCGGTGTATCTGACTGGTCAGACGGTTGGGAACAGTCCTTACAAGAAACTGGAACAGGTCTTCCCAACAACCCCGAATGCGTATCAGACTGCACCAAATCCGGATGCTGTGATGGGTGATGCATTTGCAGTAAAAATCAGCCCGACTGGTCAGGTTCTGGAATACTCTACATATATTTCAGGTTCCGGGCAGGACTATGGAAATGGTATTGCGGTTGACGGTCAGGGCATGGCATATATCACCGGAACAACAAGTTCAACAAATCTGCTCCCTACCGGAGTCCCAGGGTATCAAAAATCCATCAAGGGAGGGCAGGATGCATTCCTCTTTAAAATGAACTTCCAGGCAGGCATTCCGCCAATCTACGCGACTTATCTGGGTGGATCAACCGGGTATGACTATGGTGAAGCGGTTGCTGTTGACTCTGCAGGAAGTGCATATGTTACCGGAGCGACAGCCTCTACTGATTTCCCAGTCACGAATATGGCATTACAGACGGTAAAGGGGTGGCCATATGATGCATTTGAAAAAGATGCATATGTAACGAAATTTGGTTCTGATGGAACTGGCCTTATCTATTCTACCTATCTCGGAGGAAGTATGGATGACTGGGGATATGATATCAAAGTTGATTCCTCATTCCGTGCGTTTGTCACTGGTTATAGTCGCTCATCCCAGATCCCCCGGAGTGGACTCATCAATACCATTAAACAGGCATCTGGTGGTCAGGACGGATTCCTGACGGTGATTAAGAGTGACGGCCGCTCTGCTGAGTCATCAACCCTGTTCGGAGGGTACCGCGATGATGTCAGCAGGGGTGTTGCGATATCTCCTGATGGAAATACCAGTTTTGTTACCGGATACACCAGTTCTCCAACAATGCTTAACCTGGTATGCGGAAGCGATTGTGAACGGGAAGCATTCCCTGTGTACAAGTGGATTAACCAGACGGTTTATGGTGATAGACTCTATATTGGGGGGAACTTTAGTGGAGATTTCCAGGGCAGCTTTGATGCCTTTGTCATGAAATTCGGACAGCCATCACTTGTTCCTTCATTTAGTGCCAGCCCTGTTTGTGGGACGGGAGAGCCTAATCTGACTGTAACTTTCACTGAAACGACAACCGGTTCAGGAAATATTCTGAACAGGATATGGAACTTTGGTGATGGCACTCCGGTAAATGATACCGGAGCAATACCGATGGTGGTAAGCCATAATTATACTAGTCCAGGGACGTACCAGGCAACCTTAACACTCTATACATATACGAGTATACTCGTGAGCGATCCGGTTAGTATTACCTTCTGTAATCCATATACAAGTGCAAACTTCACCGTAGCAGGGTATAATAACACAGCGGATCCGATTGATGTTCCTATAAACACAGACATAACTTTCAGTGGATATGCAGTGAATTACACGCCCACTTCCTATAATTGGCATTTCGCTGATGGTTCTGCAAACCAAACAGGGCAGACGACTCATCACCTGTTCTCTCAGCAGGGAACATACACGGTAAATATGACCGCTCCTTCGGGAACCTGTTGTGATAATAATACGAATATCGTCGGTTCAAAACGGATTCGGGTTCTCGCTCCTCCGTTAGCAAGGTTTGTGAATAGTACAACCACTCCACGAATCGGGTGTCTTCCACTTACCGTGACCTTTAATGATACTTCCCCTGTCGGTACAGTTGATTATGGGGTTCCCACCGCATGGCAGTGGAATTTTGGCGATAACTCTTGGAATGGTACTACCCAGAACGTAACCCATACCTATCAGCATGCTGGAACATACACAGTTAGTCTGACAGCATCAAATGCAGCTGGTTCCAATACGTACACCCAGCCTGGTTATGTTCTGGTTAGTGGAAATGTGACTGCCGGGTTTACGGCTTCACCCAGAGCTGGCACAGCTCCACTGGGTGTTCAGTTTACTGATACCTCTGCGGGAGTGCCAACATCCTGGGATTGGAGATTTGGTGATGGTGGTTCGAATACCTCTCAAAACCCCTATCATGTATATAACACCGCCGGGACATACACGGTGAACCTTACCGTTACAAATGATTGTGGTCATGTCGCGAGTGCGAATTATACTGATTGGATAACCGTCAATGGAAACATGACACCCAAAATATTATTTGGGAATAGCACGTTTCCCCCGACATCAGAAAATCCGGTTAATGGCACTCCGGTTCTTAATGTCACGTTCCTTGGTAATACCACTGATGGCACGCTGATTGATTCAGCCGTATGGAGTTTTGGCGATTCGAATACAACAACTCAGACCAGAGCAGCCGGGTGGCCGGCTGATAATACCTGGTTCAATACATCACACAAATACTACACGGTCAGAGATTACACGCCAGTGTTGCAGATTACCAATACTACTTATGGTTCCGGAACAACTGGTGGGTTGTATACCGACTGGATAGGTGTATACCCCCCGATCATTGTGAACTTTAGTGCAACCCCGCCCTCGGGGATTGTCGGACAGAGTATCCTGTTTACTGATCAATCTTCAGGTTCTCCAGTCAATTGGAACTGGCATTTCACTGATGGCAGTCAGAATGTCTCAGGGCTGTCATCTGTGAGTCATGTATTCAATTCTACTGCAGTGTGGAATGTCATGTTGGAAGTCTGGAATAAGTATGGGGCAACCGGAATCGGGTATCGGTATGTAAATATTACATCTGCAGATTCATCTGGTCAGGTTTACTTCGTTCCTCAAAATATAACTCTTATTACTGAGGATCTCAACTACCGGGTTCTGAATGTTGTTTTAAGTAAAGCAGACTACGGGCTTTCTTCGTATACGGTAAAAATCGATCTGAATAATTCAGCACGGGCACATATCCGAAACTGGGCAACATCTCCATCATGGGTAGATCATTTCACGTATTCAGTAAGTCCGGCGTTTGATTCGATTACCTTGTCAGGGTATAAGGATAGTGGAATGCTTCCAGCCGGTTCCAGAAATATATCATTAGGAAATATCAGTCTGACTGGAATTTCTGCAGGAGATGCAGATTTGAGGCTGAATGGAACATCGATTGCTCAGTATGGTTCTTCTTTTATGTCTTTGACAGGAGTCCCTGCTGATATTCACGTATATGCAGTCAGTCCTCTCCCTGGATACTCCAATAAGCCTGCTGATATCTGGCCTCCTGGTGTGCATGACGGACTCATCGATGACTTTGACGGCAACGGGGTTGTAAACACCGCAGATGTTACCGTGTTCTTTAACACCTGGGTTTCAGGTGGATTTGCCGGCATGCCGGTTCCGCCATTTGACTATAATCACAACAACCGGATTGATACCGATGATATTGTTGAGTATTTCAATCTCATCTGGTAACCTTTCATTTCAGGTGATCTCATGAAAAACAAATTCCTTACAAGCATTCTGACCATATGTATGGTTTCATTGTTCCTTTGTGGAACAGTATGTGCTGATAAGATATCCCTTGAGGATATCGGAATCAGTACCGTCGGACAAAAAGTTGAACTTCCCGTTCTTCTGGATTCAGCTCCTGGAGGAATTGCCGGTTATAAATTTACCACGTCATTTGCTCCAGCCGGGATTGCACAGGTATCTTCAGTAACCATGCCTGAATGGGCTGGAATTAAAGTTGTAGAGGGAGCACCTGGTGAAAAGGTGTTAGTATCTGCATTGGATCTTGAGATGAAGGTTGAGGCTGGGACAGGGCAGGTACAAATCTGTACACTTGGCATTGAAGGATTGTCTGAGGGTGTCGCAACCCTTACACTCAATATCACCGAAATCACCGATGATAATGGGAACCCCATTTCTGTAGAACTTACTCCTGCAACCATCACAGTCGGGAGCCAGACCGCAGCACCAGTCCCGGTCCAGACGCCCCAGTCCTCCTCTACCCAGGTACCTACCCCTGAAGTAACTCCGGAAATTCAGGAAAACACTCCGGTAGTTGAAGTAACACCAACCGTGACCCCCACACCGGTTCCGACGGTCGTTGCAGATTTCACTGCCCAGCTTCAGGAGGGATCTGCTCCCATGACCGTTTTCTTTACCGATAACTCCACTGGATACCCAACGAAATTCATGTGGAACTTTGGTGATGGTTCGAGTGACAACACATCTCCTCTTCAGAATCCCCAGCATATTTATCGGATTCCCGGAGTGTACACGGTATCTCTGACGGCATCGAACAGTGAATATACCAATACCACAGAAAAAGCCGGTTTTATCACGGTAAAGCCGATGCACCTTCCTGTTCGGGGAGCAAAAAACAATGTTACGATTTTTTCTGTACCTGACGGAGCAGAAGTATACCTGAACAATGCGTATCAGGGTGTAACTCCTGCATTTCTCACCAATCTTACGTCCAGGGATTATCAACTCCGGCTTCATAAGGAGGGCTATTACGATGTTGTCTCTCCGATATCGATCCTTGATGATGTCCTTCCAACCTTCATCTCCGGGTTTGTGATGATGCCACACCTCGCCGAGATTGGAGAATTATCTGCAAATCCGCCACAGACCGGTGCAGCATACATCGTTTCATATCCGGAGCTGGTGAATGTCACAATTGATGATACCCCGGTTGGAAAGACGGATATCATGGTTATGAACCTCGCTGTCGGAATGCATAACCTGACCTTACAAAAGGAAGGGTATGAACCATGGAATGACACCCTTGAGATCAAGAATGGCCTTGCAGTGATTCAGACCTATCATTATGAAGAGCCATACTTCTCTCTGAACAGGACGGTTGAATATGTTCAGTATCCCTGAATTATCTTCCCTTTATGAGAAGATTTTTAGCAATTTCAGCACCATCTTGCACGATGGGACGGACAGGTGAATGAAATGAAAGGACAAAATTTTGGTATCTGTGTTCTCGTCCTCCTTCTCTCTCTGGGGGCCGGCGTTCACGCAGCTACATTATCTGCGACAGATCTGACTCTGGTAACTTCCGGTTCTTCCGGGAGTATTGATATTATGCTGGATCAGGCTTCCAGTGGATTAGCGGGATATCAGCTTGAGGTATCCATGAACCCTGCAGGTTCTGCAGAATTTTCATCGGTTAATTTTCCTGCAGCCTTTAGTATGAATTCTGCGTCAACGCTCCCTGCTTCTACAGTCAGTATTGTTGCAGTAGACCTTACTGATCAGATTAAAGCAGGAGCAAGTTCGGTAAAATTGGCCACCCTGAACGTACAAGGTCTGGCAGATGGTTCATCCGAGGTTCAGATTGCAATAACCGAGCTGACGGATGATAATGGAAATCCTGTATCTGTAACCATTCAGCCCGGCCATGTCACTGTGGGCTCTGCAATTCCGACACCTACACCAACCGGTGAACCCACCCCTGCTCCGACAACTCCGATCCCGACACCTACACTAACTAGTGGGCCGACTCCTGTTCCAACGACTCCAATCCCAACACAAACCGGTGAACCTACTCCCACCCCGACTGAGGAACCAACCCATATCCCAACAGTAGAGCCTGAACCGCTTATTGCAGCCTTTACTGCACAGCCTATGACCGGGACACCACCACTAACCGTGAACTTTACAGATCATTCCACGGGAACTCCGAAGAAGTGGAGATGGGACTTTGGAGATGGAACACTCTCAACAGTTCAGAATCCAACCCATGTGTACGGTGGTATCGGCCGGTATACGGTAACCCTTGAAGTAATCAGTGATAATTACTCATCGGTTGAGAGAAAACCGGAGATCATCCGGGTCGTTGGTGACTACCCGACAGGCCCGTCCGGATTTGTCATGGTGACCTCACAGCCATCCGGAGCTGAGGTGCATATGGGTGACCTTTATCTTGGAACGACCCCTGCCACCCTGATTGTGCCGGCTGGTTCCCGTTCGCTCACATTCCAGAAAGAAGGGTATCAGAAGAAGACCGTAAATGTGACGATACGTCCGAATGAGATGAAGCTGATTCCAAAAGTTATGCTGAAACCAGTCTCATAAAATCTCTTTTTTGCCGGCATATACACATTGACCAAAGGAGATACACCCGTCTCCAAGTGGCATATCATGGTTTGTGCACAATTGGTATCCGTTTTTATGCACCGTCTCCCGGATAGTATTCCGGATCATCTCGTTATATGCAACGCCCCCGGATAACGCAATGGTTTGTAGTCCTGCACTTGCAGCGGCGTTACAGGCAATTACTCCGATCCCTCGTGCCAGGTTATACTGGATAGATGCTGCGATCTGCTGAATATTTTGAGAATCTTTTGGATCAGACATAAACCGATCTCTGGCTTGTTTAAGAAGTGAAGGTGTATCAAGTACCTCAGCCGTACCAATTCTGGTAAGCGGAATCTCCCAGGTCTCCGGAGATGCTCCATAGGCGGCTGACTCAAGTTTCATCGCAGGCTCTCCGTCGTATGTCTTTTTCCTGCAAATTCCCAGGAGTGCAGCTGCCGCATCCAGGATCCTGCCAGTACTTGAGGTGACAGCGGTATTGAACCGTTTTGAGACTTGTTTCTCTAATATGGAAAGATCCTGTTCTTTCCATCCCCGTGACAAAAGTAACTGATGGGTCTGTTCATCAGGAAGAATACCATACAACATCCGTTCAGGCCAGATAGTAGCTAGGTCCCCTCCCGGCATCAGCACCGGCATGAGGTGCCCTACTCTGGAATAGTGCGGAGCAGAACCCTGGAATATCTCACCGCCCCAGATCGTCCCGTCTGTTCCGTACCCCACCCCATCGATTGCGATTCCGATACACTCTTTCTGACATGATGCAGCGATGTGAGCCTCATGGTGCTGGACCGGAACAAGAAGGGCCCCGGTCTCGTCACTCAATTCTTTTGCATATCTGGTTGAGAGGAACTGCGGGTGAAGATCATGAGCGATGATTTTGATATCAGGCTGCATCAGATTACACAGGCAGGAAGTTGTCTCTTTCAGGTATGCATAGGTCCCTGGATTTCTGACATTGCCAATGTGGGGTGAGGTTATACAAAACCCCTGGGTATAGAGGGTTACGGTGGTGTTCAGTTCTGGTCCGGTTCCAAGGATGGCGGTATTACCAAGATCTATCTTTGTTCTCTTCGGTGCATATCCCCGTGAAAGACGGATTATATGTCCTTTTCTGATGACCGAGTCATCACAGCGGTTCATGATATCACGGGTATGGGTGAGGTAATAATCGGTGATTCTGGAAAGTTTACTCAATGCCTCGGCTAATGTCGTAATCATCGGATAACCGGGTGCATTAGCACTGGTCATGATAAGATATGGTGCTGAAAGATAGGAGAAGAGAAGATGGTGCAGACCGGTATAAGGTACCATGCACCCGATAGTGTGAAGATTACTGACATTATCCAATGCGTTGGGATCTTTTTTATCCAGAACTACGATTGGGGAGATCTCACTCTGCAGGATCTTTTCTTCATCGGGAGATATGGATGTATTATCAAGAATCCATTCTTTTCTGGCCATGATGGCAAAGGGCTGTTCAGTTCTGCCAAGACGCTCTTTTAATGTCCTGGCCATATCGCCGGTGCATGCGATATGAAACCCGCCGATTCCCCGAATAGCAATAATGGATCCCTGATCAAGGAGTTGTGCAGTTCTCTTAATCGGGCTTTGTTCTTTGATCACTGCACCGGTTCCAGAATGAAGAACTAGTTCTGGCCCGCAGATCTGACAGGCGATCGTCTGGGCATGATGTCTGCGGCTGAAGGGATCTGAATACTCCTCTGAACAATCTCCACAGGGTGGAAACTCATCCATTGCCGTTCTTTCCCGGTCATATGGCAGGGTTTTGATGATTGAATACCGGGGTCCGCAGTTCACGCAGGATGTCGCAAAATATCCTTCATACCTCCCGTTTGGGGTGAAGATATCTTTGATACAGTCCGGGCAGGTGGCAATGTCCGGAGGAATAAGACCTGTCCTGACACCATCATGACTTTTCAGTATATGAAAGGATTTCGGTGAATCCCCTGAGAGCGGGTGCACTTCAACTGAGTCGATGGTGGAGAGTGGCGGACCTTTTCTCAGATCACTCAGAAAATCGTCAAAATTATCTCCCCAGGCATCTATCTGAACTTCTGATCCGGTGTTACAGACTGAGCCGCGGATTCCATGCGCAATAGCCCGGGCGTACACGAACGGACGGAAACCAACCCCCTGGACAATCCCCCTTATAATGATATGACCCTGTTTTGGCATTTTTGTACAAGTAACCTTTAATTTTTTATCCAACGTTATTATAATAGGGTTTTGAATTGACGGGTCATGTGCGGATTGTGAATGATCCGGTAGAGCTGGTTCCCCTTTTCGTGGTATTTAATAATACTCATTATAAGAAAATTCTCGAACTCCTGAATAAGAACTGGATGACCCGTACGGAGCTGGGTGATGTAGTCGGAACAGATTACGTCAGAGATGGGCTGCTCCTGCTTCGGAAAGGAAATCTTATAGAGGAGAAATGGAGAATGCCTGAACCAGGTAAGAAGCCGGAGAAGGAATACAGAGCGAATTATTGTAAGGTCCGTGCTAACTTTCAGTGTAATTTTTCAGATCTCGGGGATCTTCTTGCAATTGCATTCACGAATGGGGATGATCTCAAAATGAAAGGTGATAGTGTGGAAGCTGAACTGTTACGGGGAAATTGCTCCATAAATGACATTGCGAGAAAATTCGGAGTCTCACCTGTGATTATAAAAGGGATCGCGAAGAGAATTCCACATCTGGATGTAAAAGGTCAGGGTCTGGTCGTTTTGGATGAATGAGAATGATCCAGGATACACCATCCTAAAAAATAAGCGTGATGTTACCAGATTTCAAATCCTGGTTGATATCGCAGCACATCAGCCTGCAATACGGCAGCAGGAGATAGCGGCAGGTCTCGGGGTTACTCCCCAGGCGATCTCGGAATATGTCAGGGAACTGACTGAAGAAGGTATGCTTAAGGCACCAGGCCGGGGCAGGTATGAAGTCACAAGGGAAGGTGTTGAGTGGATCCTGCACCATGCAGAAGTTCTTGAAACATATGCACGGCATATCCGAAATGATGTCATTAAACAGGTTTCGGTCTGGACAGCCATTGCAGCGGAGGATTTAAAAAGAGGTGATCCCGTCGGGGTGTATATGAAAAATGGTCTCCTCTATGCCTCAAAGCAGCCTCAGTCAGCGAATGGCCTGTCAGTTTCCGATACACCAAAAGGTGAAGATGCAGGGGTTTCCGGTCTTGAGGGAATCATAACCCACCGGGAGGCGACTGTTCTTGTCTGCAAGGTTCCCAGGGTGGAACGGGGCGGCTCGCGAAAGGTCAGGTTGGATCTTCTAAGGGATGTTATCAGCAGGGTTACCGTGGTTGCCTGTGTTGGTCTTGAAGCATGGGTCTCTCTAAAAAAAATTGATCGCGTTCCAGATCTCTATTTCGGATCACGTGAAGGATCGGTTGAAGCAGCCCTGCATGGTATCCCGTGTGCCATTGTGATTGTAGATGAATTTTTCACAGATTTTCTCAAACAGCTCGAGCAGGCGGATCTTAGTTACGAGATCCATGACCTGGTGTCTTCATGAAGGCGATAATCCAGCCGACGAAGAAATATTACCGGGTTTTATACATCGATACGCATCATATCCGGATAACGGGGATGCTTGAGCTGGTTGATACTCCGAAAGGCATCAGACCGGTAAAATACCGGATCCGGCATACGAAAAGCGGGGGATACCGGAACACTCCCAGTAAGGATCTGGTCACTCATCTCCGCCGTTCCCGTCTTTACCTCACGGCGAAGGATAAACCATTTGAATCATTTTTGCAGGATCTTCAAATCCCGTATTCGTATGTATCACTCTGCAGGTTCTGTCTGATGGATGACCGGGTCACAGAACTTGACAAAAAGAACGCTGTAGGGTTTGGAGAGGAAGAGCAGATCTGCATGGATTGTGCCCGCAAGGAACTGCGCAGGGAGCTGGTGCATATGGGCCGGCTTGGAAGATCCGCTCTTTCCCATCTTGATGAACTTCTGGAAAAGTACAGGAGTGTTGACCGGGTACTTGCAACGATAGAGCCAGATAGGCTGACAGTCGGACATACGCTCTATGATCGTCTTGAAGCTCACCCAGTTGTGCAGACAGCCAGGATTGAAGAGCTTCCATTTCCCCGTGAGTTTGTAATGGCGTGTGGCGTTGAGTCATTAATGCCGGTTCAGCAGCTGGCAGTAGAGGCAGGGTTGTTGTATGGCAAGGATCTCCTGGTGGTTTCGGCTACAGCCAGTGGGAAGACCTTTATCGGTGAGATGGCAGGGCTGAAAAATTACCTTGAAAAGAGGGGCAGGGTTCTGTTTCTTGTTCCTCTTGTTGCCCTGGCTTATCAGAAATATGAGCGGTTTTCACAGAAATATGGTCATCTCACTGATGTGTCAATTATCACCGGGGCCAGCAGGATTCTGGTGAAAGATAACCGAAGGCCAGCTAACCGGAACAGGAATGCCGGGATTCTTGTTGCTACCTATGAAGGGATAGATCATCTCATGAGACTGGGAGAGTCCCTGACAAACATTGGCACGGTGATCATTGATGAGGTCCAGATGCTTGAAGATCGCGACCGTGGTCATCGTGTTGATGGTTTGATCGCACGGATGAAGTTTGCATCTCCGAAAGCACAGTTTTTATACCTCAGTGCAACCATCGGGCATCCAAAATTACTGGCTGCAAAGCTCGGTTCAAAGTTGGTCAGGTATGATGATCGTCCGGTCTCCCTGGAGCGGTATCTGATATTTTCTGAACGAGAACAGAAGATTCCAACAGAACGTACCCTTGTGGCAGAGGAGTATAATCATATATCAGACAAGGGATATCATGGGCAGACCATCATCTTCACAAATTCCCGTGCCCGGTGTCATATTATCGCAGAGAAGATAGGAGAGGGCGTTGCTCCCTATCATGCCGGGCTGACACAGGCAGAACGTCGCCAGGTTGAGGAAAAGTTTGAGAAAGGACAGCTTCGTGCCGTCGTTACCACGGCAGCCCTTGCAGCAGGCGTTGACTTTCCTGCATCCCAGGTAATTTTTGACTCTCTTGCCATGGGTATTGAATGGCTTACTGTGCAGGAGTTTTACCAGATGTCAGGAAGAGCTGGGCGTCCTGATTTTCATGATCTTGGTAAGGTGGTAATCCTTGCAGAACCTGGTGGGAGTTATATAAGAGGTTCACGGCTCACTGAAGAAGAGGTAGCCATGGGTCTTTTAAAGGGGGAGATGGGAGAGGTGGCCCCCCAGTACAATCTTGAGCAGAGCTCTGAACTGTATGTTGCAAATGCGGTGATATGCAAAGGAGATGTGAGTTCAATTGAGAAGATCGAAGGGTACCTTGTTGGTGAATCTGAACCGGTTGAAGAGCTTCTTATAAACAGGAATCTCATCTCCAAAGAGAACGGTCTCATTCGTCTGACTCCCCTGGCCAGGGTAATGGCTGAACATTTTATCGGTGTTGAGCGGTTATCCCGCATCATACGTCTGGTCAATGAGATGAAAGATCCGCTCGACATCCTGGCAGATCTTGAATGCGCATCAGATGAAGAGGCTGCAAAGGAAAAGATCCGAAAAGAGAATGAGAAGGGTGATAGCCACCGGAAAAAGAAAAAAAGACATGGAAGAAGGATGAAAAAGAATTCTTAAGCTTATTTTTTGCCTATTCATTATTCAACAAATATTTTACCTTTTTATCTGATTCTGCGGTATGTTACTGGGTTTTAATTTTAGTATAGCTACAATTAATTTTATATATGGTGGAAGATAACTTCTTACTACCCATGTGGACTAGACCCACTGGGGATGACTGAAATTAGCAGTTCAATAGTTGATCTTGAAAAAGGAGAGGATAATCATGGGCTGCTACGAGATCAGCAATACTGGTGATCAATCAGGTGATTAAAAATGACGCTAGATAGTGGTGCAACTGCGTGGATACTTGCCTCTACCTGCCTGGTCATGCTCATGACTCCAGGGGTCGGGTTGTTCTACGGAGGATTAGTGCGGAGGAAAAATGTCATCGCAATGGTGGCACTAGCATTCCTCAGTTATGCTCTCGTGAGTGTACAGTGGGTCTTTTGCGGATATTCAATCGCATTCGGCTCAGATATTGGTGGATTTATCGGTGGTCCTGACTATATCGGCCTTTCCGGAGTCGGGATGGAAGCTTCAGCTCTTCCCATACCGGATATCCTGTTTGCAGCATTCCAGCTGGTATTTGCTGCACTGACACTGGCAATCCTGACATCAGGAGTTGCAGAACGGATACGGCTTTCGGCCTTTGTGGTGTTCGGGCTGCTCTGGACAACGCTGGTCTATGATCCCCTTGCACACTGGGCCTGGGGTGGTGGCTGGGCTGCGTCGCTTGGAGCTCTGGACTTTGCAGGAGGAACTGTCGTTCACATCAGTTCAGGATTCGGTGCCCTGGCCATTGCACTAGTGATTGGAAAACGGATGGGCTTTGGAGAAAATTCGATAGAACCCCATAATATTCCGATGACTCTGCTTGGTGCGGCGTTGTTATGGTTTGGATGGTTCGGATTTAATGCCGGAAGTGCCATAGCAGCTGACGGTCTTGCTTCAAACGCCCTCATGGTCACCAACACCGCAGCGGCTGCCGGAGCACTGACATGGCTGCTTGCAAGCAGTATCCGTGGGAAACCAAGTTCAGTCGGCATGGTGTCAGGAGCCATTGCCGGTCTCGTCGGTATCACACCGGCAGCCGGATTTGTCGATGTTCCGTCATCCCTTGTCATCGGTGGTGTAGCCGGTCTCATATGTTATGGGGCACTGCTCTGGCGCCTGAAGAAAGGATTTGATGAGAGTCTTGATGCATGGGCCATTCATGGTGTTGGTGGTCTGTGGGGTGCAATCGCTACCGGTATATTTGCAAGTGTTGGTAAGACCGGACTTCTTGCCGGTAATGCGTATCAGTTTGGGATCAATACCATTGATGCCCTGATCGCTGTCGGATATGCCTTCGTGGTGACCTATATCCTGGCGATGATCATAGACAGGACAATCGGACTTCGGGTATCGGAAGATGAAGAATATGTGGGACTTGACATCTCCCAGCATGGAGAGCGGGCACGATCATAACAGAGGTGAATCATGAAACTCATAAAAGCCATCATAAAACCAGAGCGGCTTGACGCCGTTAAGAAAGCATTGGAAGACGCCGGGTATTTCGGAATGACCATCACCGAAGTACAGGGCCGGGGAGAACAGAAAGGTATCAGCCTTCAGTACCGTGGTGGAACAATAGAGGTAGATCTCATCCCCAAGATAGAGATGGAGATTTTAGTCTCTGCAGATAAGGTCGATCATGTCATTGAAACCATCAAGAAAGGAGCATATACTGGAAAGATTGGTGACGGAAGGATCTTTGTCATCCCTGTTGATGCATCTATCAAGATCAGAACCGGGGAAGTAATCACTGAATAAATCTTGTCGGAATTCATGGGTTCCTGCCAGAGAAAAAATTCCTCCCCCTTTTTTAGAAAGGGAAGAAATGTTCCTGTTCCCTACTCTGAATAACAAATCCACCGGTCATATATCGGATCTGCATCCGATTCAAATATCTCCGCTTTTTTTCCGGTGTCAAAAACCCAGTCTTTTATCTGATTAATCTCGTGTTCTGTGCCAGCGGTGAAAAGAACCCTGTCTGATGCCATACATGCAGCACCAATGATCTCCTGCCATATATGTGCATTAAATGAATGAATTTCACCGATCATAAATCCACATATCAAGGAAGCCTGTTTCTGAATGAACCGGTTTATCATCCGCCCATCTATCCACATGGTCCGTTCTGGTTTGAGCCGTCCGGCTTTCATTCCCCGGACAAGGAGGGATTCGTCATTATCATAGGCTATCGGATGCATTCCACAACTTTCCATGACCATTGAGCCTACACCGGTCCCACAGCAGCAGTCCAGACAGAGCCCGTGCTGATCAATTCCTACGGTGTTTCGTAAAAGAGTCTTAATGCTTTGAACCCTGGCTGGATTGAGATCATCAGGTCCGGGGAGGACAGAATCACACAGCAGGGTACTGTAATATTCCCTTAATGCATCGAGGATAGTCTCATTCTCCTCCTGATACATCTCCCATTCAAACTGCTCGAAAAGATCGATGAGTGCCAGTGATGGCTCACGGAACATGGTTACACACCCGTTCCACGCTCCTCCGCTGTCAGTTTTAGCAAAAAGAACCGGGTTCTCATCTTCATTAACCAGTATCTTTCCGTCCTTTCCTGGGGAACCGGTCATAAAATCATCCATCTCCTGATATATCAGATCAGAAAATGTTGGTTCAACAAGAGAGATGGTTTCAAGTTCCAGCATTTGTGCAATTTTCATATTTCAAGTCAGAACCTGTTAGGACTATGAAAAAAAAGAACTATCGGTTTGAAATGCGCAGGTCAGGCAAAAAGAATACAATTGAAAATTCTGCTCTTATAGAAATTCTTTGTCATTCATGTAGGGCCTGAGTACCTTTGGAATCACTACAGAGCCGTCTTCCTGCTGATTATTTTCAAGAATTGCCCGCATGGCCCGTGAAGTTGCAATAGCAGTAGAATTCAGGGTATGAACAAACTGTTTTGACTCAAAATCCTCTTTGTCCCTGACTCTGATATTTAACCTGACCGCCTGATATGTGGTGCAGTTTGAACATGAAACCACTTCACGGTACTCGTTTTCACGGGGCATCCAGGCTTCAATATCATATTTCTTTGCTGCAACCGTTCCGATATCACCAGTGCAGATATTTACAACCCGGTACGGGATCTCAAGTTTCTGGAATATCTCCTCAGCATTTTCACGAAGTTCTTCATGAATCGTCCATGAATCATCCGGATGACAGTAGACAAACTGCTCTACTTTATGAAACTGATGAACACGGAAGAGGCCCTTTGTATCCAGACCATGAGATCCGATCTCCCGTCTGAAACATGGTGAGAGTCCTGCAAGTCTGAGTGGTAGATCCTTCTCTTCAAAAATTTCATCCTGGTACATTGCTGCCATCGGATGCTCACTGGTGGCGATCAGGTATGCATCATCATCCTCAATTTTATACATGACCTTCTCAAAATCATCAAGATCAGTAACTTCCTCGTATGATTTCCGGTTAATCATGTATGGAGGTATGATGGGCGTATACCCTTTTTCCATCAAAATATCAAGGGAAAATCTCTGAAGGGCGAGATCAAGAAGCACCAGATTTCCTTTCAGAAAATAAAAGCCCGCTCCGGATGTTTTGGTAGCACGTTCAAAATCAGCCCAGTTATTATCTGCAGCAAGTTGCCCGTGGTTTTTAAGTTCAAAGGTAAAGGTCCGGGGTGTGCCATATCTCTTCACCTCGACATTCTGGGTATCATCAGCACCAACCGGTACGCTCTCATGGAGAATATTCGGGATACGCATGAGGTAATACCGTATCTTTTTCGAGATCTCCTCCATCTCAGCTTCATTTTCTTTTATGCGTCCAGGGAGCCCTGCAGCTTCAGCGATGAGTGCAGATGCATCTTCTCCGGCTTTTTTTGCACGGTTTATGTCATATGAGATGGAATTTCGTCTTCGCCGTAATTCATTGGTCTGACCAATAAGTTCACGGTGACGGATATCCTGAACAAGCAGGTCATCTATCCATGCTAACTTCTCCATATCATTTCGTTTCTTTAGATCTTCCCTGATGGCATCCGGATTTGCCCGGACAAATCGTATATCAAGCATTACAGTACACCTGGATTCTGGTAATAAGACCCTGATCTATTTTGATTGCCAGTACCTTTGGTCTTCCCCCTACATCACGATGATCACCGGATCTGCTGATGTATGGGAACAGGTTACGTTCAGCGATTGAGAGATCGAAAATAAAAAAAGTTTCAGGCAGAACTCTTCGGGAGCTCAACCTTGGTTTTGATTACTTCAACACGACGAACCGGGTGAAGCTCTTTTACTTTCTTAAAGAGTTCCTTTGCAAGATCGCCGTTGATGATATTGTTCACAAAAACACCGAGTTCATTCTCTTTGCCAAAGGTCAGAACATCATCGGTAAGAATTTTTCTTATCTCGTGCTGCTGACTCTGGTCTGCACGGGTGAGCGTGAAACAGGTAACTGTTGCACGGACCTTGCAGCCATCCTTGCTGACAAAGTTTACCACACAGTCAATCCTTGAGGTACGGCGTTTTACCAGTGATCTGATGAAATCACGCGCAAGTTCATGACCAATGAATGAGGTGTATGCTGCATCACCTGCTACATTCGTGATTGCAAACTTCATCTTTACATTCTGCTTGGTATAGTCATTTACCAATTCTGAGAGCGGTGCCTGCATGACCCGTCCCATAAGTTTGGACGGATCATCTGCCACGGTGTCACCAAGGTATACTTTTCCCACATTGTCAGGGCTGTACACCTTATACCAGGATTTTGCTTTCCATCCGTCGACTCTTCTGCCTGTTGGTTTTTTCGCTGCCATTATTCACACCTTTTTTCATTATGATGCATATGTTCTGACTTCCTGTATTGATGTCAAATAATTCAACCGGTTAGTTTCTCCCGGTATTATTGTGAAACTCCTGATTTGATGTTTGTGAGGATTTTTCACAAACTTCTTCTGCTACGGTGAGATTCATAAGATAATCGTCCATTGAGGCGATGACTGACCGGATTTTGGTACTTGTGATCTGTGTGATAACATAACTCCCCTCAGCATTCGTTTTCATCTCTGACAAGTTATCGACAGATATCGAATCCGCAATACATTGTGCATGGTCATGAATTGTCCGGATGATACCCTGAATATTCATGAGCTGAAGGCCTCAACAACCTTTGATGAAAATGTGTCAAGATATTCACAAGCAACGGTCGCTCCTGCCCTGTTCTGATGGCCTCCTCCATATCCTCCGTATTCAAGAGCCAGCTGACGGACTATCTCTCCTGCATATTTTCCACTCCTGCCGTCTGTTCGTATGGAACAAGAGCACGTCCCGTCATTTTTTTGCACTGCAATAATTACGGGGGAACTGTCCGGTATATTCCGAAACACGGTATCGGCAAGGTCACTGGTGAGATGTTGATCGCTGCACATGATCGGGCCTTTTTTATCATCCTGTGAACTTGCAAGGTATCGGTTCATCTCCTGAATGAGGGCCAGACGATGTGTTCGTGCTATCTCATAGGCCTTTTCAGTCAGTTTCGATGAACGAAGACAGAGTGAAACTGCAATGCTTCCATGACCTGCTTTTCCACATGAATCCACTATAAAGGCCATATTATGCGCATGCTCAATCACTTCCCGTTCCAGCATCCACATATCTCCCCATAGTGAATCCAAGGTTTCAGGTCTGCACCTCTCTGCGGCCTGCAGAACAAGGAGTGAGCAGAGTATATCTCCCTGAAGGGTATCATCAATCGTTGATGTTCGAATAATATTGAGGGATTCCTCCTTTGAGCCGGAAATCCCATAGAGAAATGGTTCTGTTGAGAGCTCAATCTGCTCGGCAGGCGTTCTGCCTGGAAGAATAATTCCCCTCTTTTTACTGATGATCCCGTTCCCCAGGGCANCAAGATAGATATCNTGGTTTTTGCCGGTCAGGGTCTGCCCGTCTCCGATGACGCCAAGGAGTGTCAATCCTGCCAGATCACGGTTATCTCCAAGAGCATTTGCGACCAGATATGCAGTTCCCGCTGCGCAGAGGTCGGTGTCTCCATCGATCCCGTCATATCTTGGGTTCACATGATGCGGGCCCTCAAAGAAAGGGAGGTGATGATCAATGACCATCGTCTCTTCAGGTAATCCGGCAAGACCTGCACCAAGATCACAAAGAAGTAATGGCCTGGTCTTTGGGATATTATCTTCAGACAACCGGTGAGTTATCCGAAGTCTGAATGGAATGCCTGCCCGGTACAGGGCCATCGCCATGATCGATCCTGCTGCTATGCCGTCTGCATCATGATGACAGAGTATTTCAACAGAACTCTGTCTGGATAATTCATATGCAAGGTCTTTTGCAGCAGTTTCTATGGACATTTCAACCGTAGGATTATTTGGACAGGAGAATTTCTGCAGTTTCAGGTTTGTAAACCCAGTCTTTTGGAAGCTTTTTACTGCTTACATAGTATTTGACCAGTCTGCGGACTTTTGATTCAGTCAGCATGAGCTGGCGTTTATTATGAATGTCCCGCTTGTTTTCTGCGAGATGCTTGCGCATTCCAAGGGCTTTCTCTATCAGATTGCGGAGGTCTTCAGGGATTTCTGATGCAAGATCATTGTCACGCAGGATCTGGGTGATCTTTTTTCCGGTTGCGAGCTTGACGCTGGGAACACCATATTTGTCTCTCATTACAAGCCCGATCTCGGCTGTTGAGCTTCCTTGTCTGCGCAGGTCTACTATCTGCTTGATGATGGCTTCCTTGTCCGTGTTCGACCACTCCGGAGCCTGTGTCCGGTACGGTCTGACTGAACGTGAAATACCTCTTCTACGGGCATGCATTCGTGCCATTTCTAAATCCTCCTGTAAACAGAGCAAAATCCTGAGAGAGAAAAGAGTCAGATACGACTAATCTGCTAACTCTCTGCAATCCCAAAGCCCAGAACGGGCAGTGATGAAAATCACGTCGGACTTGCGTCTGCCAGCACTATAAAAAGTGCGGTATAATGTGATTCGTGTCAGGTGATAAGGATACCCGTCAGGAGCCCCACTGGTTTATGAGATTGATAAGTGTGCGGCACCCCTCCAGTTCAAGAGCCAGAACCTCATCCCTGGTCATTCCCATTGATGTCTCACCATCAGCAGTGAGCATATCCGGTCCACGAATGACTGTTCTGGATCTTCCATCTGCAGAGAGCACTTTTTCTGCTTCAGATATATGAATGAAAGATCTCCCCGGTAAAATAATCGTATCCGGCATGGTGGAGAGATCCAGTTCCTGAATATCATCTATGGTGATGAGATCCGCGATCTCTTTTTTCACCATAAAGATGAGATTCTCACCTCCTCTCGCTCTGAGGATCTGATCCAAAAAAGGACCTGCTATTGCACCGGTAATGACTCCGGCACACTTTGAAATCATTGGAAGGGTTTGAAGATGATCTGGTTCATGGGCCAGAATGAATGGAGAACCAAGATCTGGGTCATACAGGGGCGTTCCAGAGATTCTTATACTGGTAATCTTTTGTGTTTCCTTCACCAGATCGGCAAATTCGAGAGGGGTATGGATTCGTTGTCCTGGAATGATAGGTGCATTCTGTAGGATAAGGCCCTGCTCCGGAGTGTTTGCAAAGCGCATCAGAATAGCACCTTTCACTCCGGCTTTCTCCAGCCATCTGATGGTATCAATCAGAACCTTGCCGTCATTCACTCCAGGCAGAATTACCAGCGCGGCATATACCTCAATTTTTTGTGCAAGCCTGTGGAGTGTTTCCAGCGAAGCTTCTGGTGTTGGATCTTTCATATATTTCCGGCGAAGTTCAGGGTCATGGGCAAATACTGTAAAAGAAATCTCCCGAAGGCCGTTCTCTATCAAAAATTCTGCAATATCCGGATTATCAAATCCCTTTCCGCTGGTATATCCAATGTGGATAGGTGCTTCAAGAGAGGATAAAAGTTCCATCAGGTCAGTAAATTCCGGGTAACAACTGGGGTCTCCACCACCAGAAATCGTAATCCTTGTCAGGTCACCGGTGAGCATCTGAAGGTCGGCAAGTACTTTTCCCGCAACCTCCTGCAATGGGATAAAGCCCGAATACTTCTCCTGGACACTCCGCGAACAATAATCACAGCCTTTCGTGAAAGGAAGACAGTATTTGCATCCAAATGCAGGGAGATCCTGTGCGTGTTTGAAATAGCAGTATGCACAAAATCCTCGGCAGTCTATCCCAGGTCTGCCTCCTATGTCCACGGTCAGCTGTACCATTCCTGATTGGTCTGTACCAGAGCAGGAAAAAGAAACCGATCAAACATCACCTTTAAGTGCTGAGAGGTATAAGTTGTTCCCGCGCCTCAGTGGCTTAGCTGGCAGAGCGGTTGACTTGTAATCAACAGGTCCCGAGTTCAAATCTCGGCTGAGGCTTTCCTATTATTGACAAACCGTCTCAATTTTTCATTAAAATCAGGGCTCTTGTTCTGAAAAGATTTTCATCAGTCTGATTGAACCAATTTACTGTGTCTGTAACATGGATCAGTCATAAAAACCTACTTTCTCGTTATAGAATAATCATGCCGGATGGGGCAGCGGTATGCGAATGACCTGATAGACCGGATCAACGCGCTTAGATATTGACTCCTCTGGCGCTGGTTGATTCTGAAAAAAGAATAATGAGTTTTAGGTCTTTTCACAATATATTAAATACTTTCTCTGACCACTTAAAATAGGAAATATATTTGAGTATTTTCAGCAAAGTGGCTCTCTTTATCGGATTTTACTCCCTGACCCTCTCTGTGATTCAGCTTTTAGCCACAAAACGGATCACAAGAATATAAAATATACCAGACAACTAAGTAATGATACTTCGGAGTTACTCTCGGAGTATTCCATATCTTCATACATCAGGATAGATAGCCGGTTGTGTGAGGTATGGGTTGTATTCATTCGGAGGACATGTAATGAACGCACGATTTGCAGTTGTCATGATGGTGCTTGTCGCACTTGCAATCATGGCATTCCCCGCTACTGCAGCAATCAACAAGATCCCCGCCGGAGGAGAAGTTTTCCTTGGTGAGAAGGGACTTGATGTCTCTGCAGCAACCGGTGGCTCAAGCCAGATTGCATGGTGGCAGCCAGGTACCAACACTGAGACTGAGCAGCCTGCAGATATTCAGCAGGTCACCAACGCACAGTCATTTTATGTTTCTCCTGATATCTTCGTCGGAAAGACCGGCAACTGGTATCAGTGGAACGGCAGCGTAAAAGGCCCGCTCGCATTTAACATCAAGGAACCATCCCTTAACCTCAAGGTCTGGGACGGATCTGTAAATGAAGATGTGACCGGCAAGGCAATTCCAGTAGGCAACTACGGGAACTTTGTCGTTGAGACCAACATGCAGAGCATCATCACCCGTCCAGGGTACCAGCCTGCAGATGCACCTTTCAAGATCAAAGTAA